>JGI26247J51722_1000940_pt1 | contig 11658 bp, 10 predicted proteins | sample SaaInlV_100m_DNA_2_FD_51722 | JGI IMG/M metagenome (IMG submission 51722)
CTTTCATCCGCATTCGGAAATATTTTATTTCTTTTGTTATTCAAATGACCCTTTTTCGCATCTGTTAATTCAATATTTCTTCCTGATTATCTGAAACCTCATGTTACACCTTTAGGATTTACGTTTTGTTAAGATAGAAAAAATAGCCAAGATATTCTATAAAAACATCGGACATTTTGAAGGGGTGTCATGAAATAAATAGTTTTTAACTGGGAATAATTGGACGATAAAAATAATCCAACACATACGAAGGAGTGACCGGAGCACAGTACATTTTAACAGGGAAGAGAGGATGGTATGGAAAGATACCCAAGGTTATTCATGCAAACAGCGCTTATTTATTTATTAATTGGTGTGATCCTTGGCGTTGTCATTGGTACGGACCCTATGCTTGCCGTGCGGTTCCGTTTCGTGCATATCCATCTTAATCTATTGGGTTTCATGGTTATGTTTATTGCTGGCGTCGCTTACCACGTGCTGCCGCGCTTTACTGCGCGCACTATGCCTTGGCCTGCGGGGGTCAAGTACCACTTCTATCTCCAAAACGTTGGGTTACTGGGGATGCTTGGCGCGAAGTTGATGAATGACTTTTGGACGACTGGCGGGAAAACCATTTTTGTGCTGTTTGCGATAGTCACTGCGAGCGGGTTATTCATCATGATTTGCAATCTGTTTTGTGTTTTGATGCCCAGAGGTTCTACTTGTGAGCATGCTAACGAGAGCCTGACGCACCCCAGAAAGGCATGCGAGGAGGATTGTTCTCCATGACCTTCCCGCTGATTAGCAAGGTTGTGCCCAAATCATGGAGGTGGTTTTTCATTACTGTCTCCTTGATAGGTCCGTCTGCCACTGTGAATTGGTACCTCCCGTGGTAGACGGGCTGCCGCATTTTCCCAAGACTTCTTTTTGCCTTTAACAACGAACGATTACTCTGGCTTAAATATATTTCTCCTATAATAGGGAATAATATCATACCTGCTGGTATCTTATATTGTAGGTTAGGAAGTAATTTCTATTTTACCTAGAGAGGGTTGCACGTCATGGTGAAAAGACAACAGAAACTTTTTTGTGGAGTAATGGCTGGCCTGAAGTTGGGCCCTTGACAAGTCAGATTTAAACCTCAATTACGCTTTTACAAAGCCCAACTTCTTCCAGTTTGATATAGGGATGAATTTGGGTTTTTTTATGGGAGCAATTTGAANCTAGTTTTTTTGAAGAAAGGGGGCGATANAAATGAAACGTTTCCTCTTTACAATAATACTTAGTTTTTGGTTTGTCTCTTCGTCTTCCCCTATCTGGGGGTTCCCTTACCCTAGTGCAGAACCAGATATTCACACTTGTATAGGTTGGGATATCACCCCTTCCGGTTTGCTCGTAGTTAGGTACGATTTGGACGGTTCTAAAAAACCGGATTATTTCACTTTAAGGATAATAATTAGTGCTTTTTTTTCTCGGGATTCCAAGGAATCCGTGGCTAAAAATTTTCCTGAGAAACATGTATTCTTTATTGATTACGAAAAAGATTACATGTTTTACATTGGAGCGTCTCATCCCATTTTCTATGCTTATGATTTTGATGAAGACGGTCACTTCGATCTTTTATTCAAGGATAAATTAGAAGATGGTATCAACGGCAACGAAGAATATTATGACAGCCCGTCAAAATATTATGATCGTCTGCCTAAAGAAGTCAGCTAGAGTTTTTTGGGAGAACTCCAGGTGGGATAATAAACAATATGGTTGCTCAAAAGATCAACTATTCTCATTTTGGTGCGTATTGCTTTGCAAGAGACTTGACCCGGTCCAGGTGTTCTTTCTCAGCTTTTTCCAGTTGAACCAATTTGGTTTTAACATCAATTTCATCACAGGCATCACCAAGCAGGTTATAAAACTCAGCCGAGACCTTTTCCGCTTCTACCGCAAAATCTAAAGCTTGTCCGATGCCCTGAAGATTTGAAGTTTGATCCATGATTTTGTTGATGGGCGGAAAAATATCTGTTTTGAATTTATTGTCGAGAAATTCTCGGAGGTTTTGTTTGTTCTCCCACCCATATGCCCGATCATTTTTTTCCTTTAAAATTTTCTTAAACTGCTCTTCATGTAAAGCCTCTTCCGCGGCCAATGCTCGCAGGAACTCTTTTGCCGCAGGATCGTCAATATGACCGCAAAGCTCTGTATAGAAAAATTTACCCTCACGCTCTATCTGAATCGAGGCTTTTAATAGTTCTTCGTTTGATATAAACATAAATTACCCAGGAAGATTTTCAGGTTCATGTACAAGTATTCCAGATTCTACTATCATTATATTTAAAATTACAATTATAAAAAGCTTCTCTATCTTTTAACTAATTTCTTTAAAAGATATTAGTTTTGATTTATTATGCTTTGAATAAGAGTAATACCATATTGTCGGTTGATTTTCTGCGAAAGTGGATATTTAAAAAGTGGGGGTGCCTTGGATTTTTTGGTTAATTTTGCAGATAAGCTTTCTGATCGTGAGGGTCGAGATAAGTTTAAGAAATATCTTCTTCCGCATGCGGCAGTGATTTACAGGGCAGCATTTCGCTTAAGCAAGACCAGCCATGGTGCTGAAGATTTAGTACAGGAAGCATATTATTTAGCGTTAAAAAACTTTGATCAATTAAAGGATCGGAAAAAAAGTAAATATTGGTTATTTGCGATTCTAAGAAACGTGTTTCTCAAAGATATTGAAAAGAGCAAGCACAGGATTGAAGTTGAATTTGAGTCAGTTTGTTACGCATTGCGTAACGACACCCACCTTGAAAATGAAATTTTGAAAGATGAGGTAAAAAATAATATTCAATCTGCCTTAAGCAAGTTGGATGGAAAGCTTCGCGAACCTATCCGGCTATTTTACTTCGAAGGTTTATCTTATCAGGAAATTTCCAAGACGCTCGATATTCCCATAGGGACCGTGATGTCAAGGATAGCTCGCGCCAAAGTGCACTTAAAACGCGATTTAAAACGTTCAAACTTGAATTCATTATCCTCGAGTAAATAAATTTACGGTGATTTCTTTATAATTCGAAGTTTTCCTCATCTAGAGCTCCATTCTTAACTTAAATAACTCCTTCCCTAGTAATCCTACCTGCATTTTTTTTACGTTTTTCTCATTTTTAATATTTTCATTACTTCCCTCCATCCATTTATTAAGTAAATAAATAAAATTTAATTATTGGGAATATTTTTTCTGGTTTCCTATCTGTAATAAGGACTTAAGGTAAAAAGGCGGGCCTTGTTTAAGGCCTGCCAGTCTAGGGAGTGTGCTTTTGTTGACTCTAAAACCTTTAAAAACAGACATCTTTATCTCACATGAAAGTTAATTTCCTCATAGATAGGTTTGTTTTCAATGAAAGATAAAAAGATTTTTTTGTATCCGTTTTTTTTTAATTACTGCTTATTTATACCGTTGTTTTTATTTATTATAAGGGGGGTGCATTTATGATACGCAACGCATTTATTAACCTATCGCAGAGTTTGAGCATGCGGGTTTTCGCTATCCTTGGCATTGCTTTGGGACTCGGCCTGAATCCGGTTTATGCCCAGCCTGGTCACGAAGGTCACAACAAAGGGCACGAGCGTCCGGCTTGGTTAGACAAGTTGGAAAATCAAGTTAATTACGAAGAAATGATGGGTGGCATGGAAGGCCGCCAGGAAAAAATGGATAATACCTTCATGAAATTGATGGACCGCTTGCAGGGTAAAATAAAAGAACATGCGGTCCCAGCTTCATCGGGCGGTGGTTATCACGACTCCTGGTCAGCCCATCAGTTACAGCAAAGTTACCTGCTTGGACCTACGGAGGCTGGTGCCATGGTTAGTAAGGGCTCCCATTGTCCAAGTAATGCCCCGGTCAAACAATATAATGTTTCAGCGATCAATGTAGAGATCATGCTGAACCAATGGGGCGACTACTTTCCTGGCTACATGTATGTTCTAGACGAGGACATCAGTGAGTTCGTAAGGAAGAAGCGGCGAATAAAAAGTCTCGTGAGGATGAGTTGGATCCAGGCATGGTATCGACGGGTCTTCAAGGCGACGCTATTCAGCCAATGACGTTGCGTGCTAATCAGGGCGATTGTCTTCGTGTCCATTTCACCAACAAGATTGAGGATGAGGATGCAGGATTTCAGGTTAACGGATCCGCTATGATCATCAGTTCCTCTGGTAAACCTGCTTCTGCGGCATCGAAGGGGGCTATCGTACCTGCTGGTGGATCTCAGGATTTCGAGTGGATGATTCCTATCGACGAACAGGAAGGTAGCCACATGATCATGAGTCATTCCGGTCGTGATCCTTCTGCTCTAGGTTTGATAGGTGCATTCATCGTAGAACCTAGAGGTTCTAAGTATTTGGATCCCTGGGATGCCAAACCGGTCAAAAACGGTTGGGAAGTTATGATTACGAATGATGACGCTAAAGACTTCCGTGAGTTTGTTCTGTTTTACCATGAGGTAGGGGATGAATCTTTCCGTCCACTAAACCGCCATGGTGAAATGATTCCTCAGCGTGATCCGCTGACAGATGCCTATCGTCCTTCTGCGCGCGCGATGAACTACCGCTCCGAGCCGTTTGGTATCAATAACCTGGCCGTGCAGGACAAAATGTTTCATTACGAAGACGAGTCACTGTCTTATAGCTCTTATACATTTGCAGANGTCCCTACAACTATTCCTCGTTCGTACTTAGGTGACCCTGCAAAATTNCGCTTGATTCATGGTGGTGGTGAGGTGTTTCATTCTCATCATCCGCATGGTGGATCGATTCGTTGGACGCGGTCTCCGCAACGCGAACCGCAACAGGCTAACTTGACCTACGCTGCTTATGATGGACCCGTCAAGTATCCGGTTGTTCGCACCACGACTGACCGAGTAGACGTTGAAGTTATTGGGCCTGCTGAGGCACTAGATCTTGAGACTGAGTGTGGTTCTGGTCTTTGTCAGCGCTTGGCAGGAGATTTTCTTTTCCATTGTCACGTTGCGCATCACTACGTTGCTGGTATGTGGGGATACTGGAGGGTTTACAACACCCTGCAAAATGGTAACTACCCATTAGGCAGTACCGACGTAATGCGCCCATTGGCTGAACTTCCTGACCGTAGAGGCCGCATCCCTCAAGGTGTGTCTTCTGACAAGTTAGTAGGTAAGACGATGGACTGGTTCGGTACCAAGTTTAAAATAGTAGATAGCGGTAAGAGTGATTGGACCAATGAAACCCGAGTTGTTAATATCAAAGACTGGGTTAAGTACATGTTGCCACCAAAAGGTCAACCAGGTCACTCGAACGATGAAGTAACACAGGTTAAATCCAACGACGGTTCCGTCTGGGATTATGACTGGAAAGGTAACCAAGCCTTATCCGAACGGGAACCAACTTACAAGGTTGTGAAGTATATCTCTCCACGACCCGGTAAACGTCATCCACTTCAGTTTGACGAAAAGGGTAAACTGGCATGGCCTCACATGACACCACACTTTGGCAAGCGAGTTCCTTTTGCGCGTAACCACGGTGGTGCCCCATGGTTGGAACCTTTTCATATGCGTACGGATGACTCTGTGCTAACAAAGACGGAATCAGGTAGTGGTCGATCTGGGCCAGATATGGAAAACACAACGCCTGCACAACCTGGTGAACAGGGTCGCTGGAGTCTTTGTCCAAAAGGCGCAGGACGAAAACAGTACAACTTGCATTTCATTAATACCCCGATCGAACTTTCAGCTGCAGTTGGGGATACACCGCCGATCATCGACAAGTACGGCCTTATTTATGTACTGGACGAAGAAATGGCGGCAGTGAAGGCAGATCCTAAAAAAGCCATTCCTTTGGTTATCCGTGCAAACGTTTATGATTGTGTGGATCTTCTTTTGACCAGTGAGTGGGATGACGATGACTTCACTAACTTCCAGATGTCGAAGCTCAATATTCATCCGCATTTCTTTCAGTTCGATAATCAGGCGTCGGATGGTGTAATCTCGGGCTTCTCGTATGACCAGTCCATGCGGTCATACAGGCAGTTTACAAAGAAAAAGAAAGATGGTCACCATGTTGGCATGCCTATGCCGATGAACGCTAAGCTTCTGAAGGCAACGAGGCCTGGCGACACGACCATTAAGATTCAAATGGCCGATGAGGCGACTCCGTTCCATGTGGGTGCAGATATCATGGTTGGTATCGAGGTACCTAATGGTAAGGATGCTCGTTGGATTAAGTCCATCTCACCGAACCCGAATAAAGGTTTTGCCAAAGATGGTAAGTACACCATTACTTTTACTGAGGGTATGACTCATGCTCATGCGGCAGGGCATATCGTGAGTACTGAGTACGTACGTTACCGATGGTGGGTTGACGTGGACCTTGGGCTTGTTTTCTGGCATGACCATGCGTTCGGTGCGACTACGTGGCCTCACGGTGGTATTGGTACGACGGTTGTTGAGCCTTGGGGGTCTACGTATCATGATCCTAAAACTGGTAAACCAATTCGTACCGGTGTAGTAGCTGATATTCACGGAACTGAGCCTTTCGCTTATAATCGAAATGGTAGTTTCCGTGAAATCGTGGTTCAAACACATGATACCGTTCCGCATACTGCTCAGCTTGTAACTGCGGGAAATCCTCCGGGACTCTCTCGTGAGAACGCTATTGCAGCAGGTCAGTCCATCTCTTTCCAGATGCCTAGTACCATGCTGGAAGTTGCTTTTCCGCATTTGAACGGTGGAACACATACCACAGGTGGTGGGTTTAACTTCCGAGCGGCTTCTCTTTCCGCCAGGTTGAAGAGCAACCCGGACCCTTCCAAGATGTTTAGTAGCCGGACTCATGGAGATCCATCAACACCCATGATCAGTGCTTATCTTGGCGACAACCTCATGTTCCGCTTGTTGCACGGTATGATGAACGAAACCCATATGTTCTCAGTATCTGGGCATGGGTACCGTCCTGAGCGATATGATCCGCAGTCTAGAGTGACCAACGTGCTGCATATAGGTATTGCAGAGCGTTATGACCTGGCCACAACGGCAGGTGGTTACCAGCAGATGGCGGGTGATTATCTGTACTTTGATGGGCGATCTTCGCATCTATCTGAAGGAAGTTGGGGAATCCTTAGGGTTCACGACAAACTTCAGAAAAACCTTAAACCGCTACCAGGTAATAACGATTCCAAAAAGTGGAAACGTGGAGTTGTTTGTCCAAGTGGCGCACCGGTGAAAAACTTCAAGGTAGTTGCAATCAACAAAGCGTTGAAGTTTAATCCAAAAACCGAAGATCAGATCGAAGTTGATTTTGAGCGAAAATTGATTCTCGCTAATCCTGAGGGTAAGATTTTTGCTCTCGAAGGAGAAGCTACTCAAACGGCTTCGGGTGGGATGCCTCATCCTCTGACGCTTCGAGCAAACATTGGAGAATGTATCAAAATCAAGCTGACTAACCGCTTGAAAAGTGGTAATGCCTCCATGCACATTAACAACGTGGCATTTGATCCAATGACTTCTCAGGGGATCAATGTTGGTAATAACCCTGGCGACCAGACGGTTGCTCCGGGAAAATCGAAAACCTTTACGTACTACGCACACCCTGATTATGGTCAAACAGGTGGTGTGGTTTGGGACTTTGGTAACCTAACAGGAAACGTCCGTGACGGCCTGTACGGTGGTCTCATAATTGGTCCTAAAGGATCTATGTACCGTGATCCGGAAACCGGGAAAGACATCACTCTTGGGAACTCCTGGAAAGCGGACGTTATCATCGATAAGTCTTATCCTGAAAACCGGAACATGAGTAACTACCGGGATTTTGCCTTGTACTTTCAGGATGAGGATAACATTCTCGGCACATCATTCATGCCTTACCTGCAGAACGTTGCGGGGCTCACAGGCGTGAACTACAGGTTGGAGCCGTGGTCCTACCGTGAAGATGAAGGTTGTGAATTAGGTAATATGTTCACAGCTTGTGTTGCTGCCGACAGTGATCCAGCAACTCCGACTCTGAAGGCACATGCTGGAGACCTTATCATGATCAACATATTTGGTGCTCATAACGAGCAAAACCAGATGTTCAATGTTGATGGTCATCAGTGGCGCCGCCATCTCAGGCAAGTTGGTTCCGACATGATCGACGTTGAGGAATTCGGCGGCGGTGAGTGGATCCAGGCTGAGATGAATGCTGGTGGTACCTATAGTAATCCTGGGACCTACCTGTGGTTGAATGCTCGTACTCCGTACCAGCAAGCAGGCCAGTGGGGTTACTTCAAGGTTCTACCTGCGGGTGACCGTTCTATCCTACCTTTAGGTGGGGCGGCTCAAAATGCTGGAAAATCAGCCTCTAAAGGGCTTGGTGACGATGTGTTATCAATGATGAACAAGTAAAGCTGGTTGCATTGATAATATTTGTAATGTAGGTTGGCGAGGGGACTCAGTAAGCGAGTTCCCTCGCTTTTTTTTTCACTATTATACTATGTGACATAAAGTGCAAAGAGTTTCCCTTATATACACAACAGGTTGTCGAAAATATAAGACTCTTAAACAGGTTTTATTAGATATTGGATTACCATTCGAAGAGGTTAGGCAAGATCGATTGCATAAAGGGTGCGTGTGTAGAACTTTTACCTCACCGACAATCTTGGTGGATAATGATATTATTATTTTTGGTGGACCAAGACAGTCAAAGCTTAAAAAAGAACCTTCAGAACTAGCTTATCTTCAAAATATTCCCAATAAAAAAGAATTGAGAGCTCTTCTCGAATGGGTTTAGGTATAAACTCAAAGTTATTAGACCATTAATCTTCCCTTCTGGTTTAAGACTAGTTATTTGCAGTGATGTTTTGGGGAGATGACAANGTCTNTTTATGAGTTTAAGGNGAGGGTGAGGCTGGATAGGATTGGTAGTGAAGGTGCTCAACGGTCTAGAANGTTTTGTTTTAAAGGTTTTCCGTTTGTTAGTTGAATTCAGAACTCAATATCCGTACCCATTTTGTCACGTAGGATAATTTCGGCAGAAGTGTAGTATTTTTTAGTTGTGTTGCATTTTTTGCANGATGGAACGACGTTACCCTTGGTGCTTTTNCCACCCCGAGCTATGGGTACTATGTGGTCCATCGTCAAACTTACGGGGGTAAATTCCCCAGCACAATAATGACAGACTCCTTTAGAAATTTTTTCTTTCCACCAGTGGGATTGACGTAACTTTCTTCCCTTGGCTTTTTCTTTTCGAAAACGTTCTTCACCACCGACTTCATTTTTCATGTTCATTTTTTAAAAAATCCTTGTAAGTTGGTCTGCCCATCGACTTTTTATTTGGATTGACGGGTCACTACTAAGCCTGACCGCTCTGACCGTTCCAGAAATACTTCCCTGAGCATACCAATGGGTATCTCCGGCATCGAATTCGAATCCAAGAGCAGCGGAAAGTTTGGTTCGGCTAGTCCAAAAACAACTTCCGTAGCTAAACTCAAAAACTGGGTCGATATGCAAGACAAAAGTTTTACCGCGGGATTGAAACGGGTGAGCTATTTCATAAAGACTTTGGATTTCAAGTTTATTTGGGAGCCGCCAATCAAAAAAATTCCCCAGTTTTTGTTTGTTTAATTTTTTAATATAGCTATTGGCATCGTACCAGCTAATATAGTTACCCGTTTCCCTGTAGGCGTATCCTTCTTGCCACATGAGCCCTGTACATGAATCTGTGATAGTCCCATTATCGTTGTCTATAAAGCGTTGTTTTTTTGAGTTATTTTGGTTGGTCATGAGAAAAGACTAGCACCCTTATCTAGTTCGAACAATATCGAATTCCATCGACCTCAATGGAGTGGATGGATGAAATTGGTAACTGCAGTCTTCGCTCTTATCAGGTTCGATAGGGTAACGATGGCATAGAAGTGGTTTTGCTTCTGGTTCTTTGTGCACCTTACATTCATTCTCGGGTCCGAGTTGTTGGCAAGGAATATTGATGGAATAAAATAGTTGGTTACGTTTAATATCCTCGCCGACTATACAGATGCCCCGGTAACTCAAGTAAAGTTCTAGTTCTTTTATACTCTTATGTTGGTTGAGAGTTACGTCCCTCACTACAGTGATATTCAAAGTTTTGCAGCATTCACCACATTGATTGCATTCACCAGTCCGTATTAACAATTTTCTAGTCCCTGATTTAAATTCGATAAATCACATTGTCCAATTTTATACATGTGCTATGCCTAATGAGTTATTTTCTTTTGGTTTTAGGTTTCTTTTTTGGCGCTTCGTAATTTGCGCTGACAGTCGTATGAATCCCTCCACGAACNTTAAATGCCCCAATTACTTCCATCCAACGAGGGGAAGAAACCTTTATCAAGTCATCAAGAATATCATTTATTACTTTTTCGTGAAATGCACCTTCATTTCGAAAAGACCAAAGGTATAACTTCAGTGATTTTAACTCTATGCACAATTTATCAGGGGCATAGCGGATTTCCAGTTCTGCAAAATCAGGCTGCCCGGTTTTTGGGCATAGGCAGGTGAATTCAGGACACTCCATTTCTATTTCGTACTCTCGATCTGGATGCGAATTTTTAAAGACTTCTAGGCTACGGTTCGGTTTTTTTTTCATAANTTAAGATTTTTTTTGGCTCTGACCTTGCTTTTGAGAGTTTGGATTACATTATAGTATTAGCACTCTTCAAAGAGGAGTGCTAATATCCGGAACATAGTGTTCCCAAAACTCTAAAAAATCACACAAGGTATTGTTTTTTAATAGCTTGATAGATTGTTTTGTTGATTTGTAACTCGAATCGTCCGGAAATCATTGTTTTTAACGTAGTTTATCATTTTTTACCAAGGAGTAGCGAATGAAAATCAGACCGTTGCAAGACCGAATCATGGTTCAACCTATCTTGGACAAAGAAGTCCAAAAGGGTGGAATTATTATCCCAGACTCTGCCAAAGAAAAACCTATTGAAGGTCGAGTAAAAGCTGTTGGCAATGGCAAAATTGGGGATGATGGGAAACCTATTAAACTAGAGATTAAGGTAGGTGATAAGGTTCTCTATAGCAAGTATGGTGGGACCGAAATCAAGATAGACGGAGAAGATTATCTTCTTATGAGAGAAGACGACGTTCTTGGCGTAGTAGAAAAATAATCTTGTCAACCTCGCTCAAATAAACGATTTTTTGGGTATCCTTATTTTAATTAAATAAAAGGAGTATTGCTTCAATGGCTAAACAAATTACTTACGACGAACAAGCAAGACATAAAATCATGTCCGGAGTCAATCAACTCGCTGACACAGTTAAGTTAACCTTGGGGCCTAAGGGTCGCAATGTTGTCATCGATAAAAAGTTTGGCTCGCCGACTATTACTAAGGATGGAGTAACAGTAGCGAAGGAAATTGAATTAGCTTGCCCATTTGAGAATATGGGTGCACAAATGGTTAATGAAGTTGCAAGTAAAACTAGTGACAATGCTGGTGACGGCACAACTACAGCGACGGTTTTAGCTCAGGCTATTTTTCGTGAAGGGATGAAGAACGTTACCGCAGGCGCAAACCCTATGGACATTAAACGGGGAATTGAAGCTGCTGTTGCAGCTATTATTCCTGAAATCCAAAGGATTGCAAAGCCAACTAAAAATAAGAAGGAAATTGCTCAAATTGGTACCATTTCTGCC
>JGI26247J51722_1000942_pt1 | contig 11647 bp, 8 predicted proteins | sample SaaInlV_100m_DNA_2_FD_51722 | JGI IMG/M metagenome (IMG submission 51722)
TACTTAGGTTTCTGGCCAGTTCATGTGGCCGTTCTAATGTTAGGAATTTTGCTTTATAGGCTTGAGGGTCGAAAGCAAATAGCAATTTTTATGCTGCGCCAGCGATTTAAAACCATTGCCATTATTTTTATGATTTTTTCATTGCTAGTTTGGTTAAGTGCATAATTTAACGCTATGAATATATACGCTAAACACCTCATTTTAAAAAGTTTTTTGACCTCTTTATTTGTTTGGTTAACGATGGTCTGCCTTGATTTTTCAGTCTCTTTTGTCACGGAGTTAGAGAATCTTTCAAGCACCAATAGTTTTATCTCAATACTCTTTGCCACATTAGTTGAGCAGCCACACAAGGGCCTGCAGTACCTTGAAAGCTCTATGCTTATTGGCGCATTAATTGCTTTAACTATATTTAATCAACAGGGCAATTTAGTTTTCCTGAGATCTCTTGGATTTTCTCCATCAAAAATTATCTTGATTACTGGTATTGGACCTTTGCTTTTATCACTCATATTAGTAACTCTTGATGAGTTTATTTTTGTAGAGATAAGCGATGAATATAAAATTGCGCAAACCATCGCCGTTGATGAACACTATTCTGATCAAGGCACTTATTCGTGGCAACTAACTGACCAAAGCTTAATAGGAGTTCAGGCCCTGGGTGCAAATAAGATTTCAGATATCCAGTTAATTCAATTCAATGAAACCGGCGAAGTATCTCGNGCTCAAAAATTTAACTCAGGTGNCTTAAAGGATAATGAATTAAAAATAAACAATCCCAGAGATCCTTCCTTGCAACCTGAGATGTTTACTTTTTTATTGCAGCCGTCTCTTGATCAAAAAACCTTAGAAAGAAGTTCCCTTAGATCCCTAATAAACCTTCAAAAAAAATATTCATCTTTAGTGCCTCAAAAGGACTTACAGCTTATTAAATCTGCAATCTATTCAAAAATATTCTTACCTATTTTTGTTATGGGAATTATTTATTTTGCTGGCAGTTTAATGTTTGGTTTAGTTCGCTCTGGAGGTATTGGTAGACAGATAGTGTTTGGAATTTTCTTTGGCCTTCTCTTTGATTTATCTAAGGACTTATTTGTTGCCTCTTTTCTAACCTATCAATGGCCTATATTAATAGCTTATTTGATCCCAATTTTATGCTTGTTTACTGGTGGCTGGGTAGGGTACAGAAGAATCTAACTTTCCAACCTAATCAGTTTAGTTTTAGATAAGACATCATTCACAGCTAACCTCTTTTGATCTACATAAATTAAAAACAGAGGCATGCCTAGTAAAGCAAGAATCCCGCAGTTAACTGAATACCTGAGAAAAGTTTGCATTAAAGTAATTTTTTGAGAGCTTGAGTCTGAGGAAATCAGCTTAATTCTCCACACCTGCATTCCGAGTGTTTGCCCGCTCTTGATCCAAAAAAATGCAAAAAAAATCCAACCACTCACAAATACCAAGATTGATCCTAGAGCAGGATGAAGAACTTGACCTCCATTTAACCAGAGGGCACAAGAGCCGACAGCAAACCAGACTCCAAGCAATAAAAAAAGATCATAGATTGAAGCAATGGTTCTAAGAAATGGGCCAACGTAGGGAGTTTTTTGCATCATTCTGATATAGTATTTCCTACAAATCATAACTCAATACACATGAATACAAGCAATACTTTTTTTGGGCATCCAATTGGATTAAAGACTTTATTTCTAACGGAGATGTGGGAGCGGATGTCTTACTACGGCATGAGAGCTTTATTGGTTCTTTATATGACTGGTGCTGTCACTGGTTTTAACCCAGGGCTTGGTTGGTCACAGGTAGATGCTCAAGCTATTTATGGAATATATGTTGGAATGGTTTATTTTATGGTTGTTCCGGGAGGATGGATTGCTGACAATATTTTAGGGCATCAAAAAGCTGTTTTACTTGGAGCATTTATTATTGCGCTAGGGCATTTCACGCTGGCCATCCCAATTGAGCAATCTTTTTTTCTTGGGCTAACGTTTGTAGTTCTTGGCACAGGATTGCTGAAAGGTAATATCTCTACAATTGTTGGAGAGTTATATAAAAACTTAGATGAGAAAAGAGACTCAGGCTATACAATTTTTTACATGTCGATCAACATTGGATCTACGCTAGGGTTTTTAGTCTGCGCATACCTCGGAGAAAAAATTGGATGGCATTGGGGTTTTGGGGCTGCTGGAATAGGCATGGCTTTTGGCGTGATTCAGTTCCTTAGAAGCAAAGATTTGCTTGGCGATGCTGGGATGCATCCAAACGAGATGTCCGATGAAAAGCGCTCCAAGCTTTCAAAATATATGTATGCGTCATTAGTTGGAATGTTTGTAATTATTGGAGCAGGCCTCATGGGTCTCATTACCATTGATCCCCGAGTGTTTGCTGAAAACTTTGCATACTTTTTAACAATAGTTGCCGGTGTTTATTTTGTGTATTTATTTTTATTTGCAGGTCTGGATGCTACTGAGCGAAAGAACCTAATTCTACTATTTTTATTATTTATAGGAGCAGCAGCATTTTGGGCAGGTTTTGATCAGTCTGCTGGCTCTTTAAATATCTTTGCTAGAGATTACACAGACCTATCCATTGCAAGTTTTATAATCCCTGTTGGTTGGCTTCAATTTGCTAATCCGATGTTTGTTGTCATGTTTGCTCCTATTTTTGCTGGAATCTGGGCATACCTTGCTAGAATTAACTTAAATCCGAATCTTCCAATTAAATTTGCAATTGGTCTATTGTTCATGGCCTTGAGCTTTCTTGTGATGATTGTTGCAGTAGATATTGCGCTTGAATCATCTCCTGTCGGCATGCAGTGGCTTGTTCTCACATACTTATTTCAAACATGGGGAGAGCTTGCGCTTTCACCAATTGGTTTATCAGCTTTTTCACGCTACGGTCCCAAAAGATACATGGGGCAAATGTTTGGTTTATGGTTCCTTGCNAGTGCAATCGGCGGTGTTATGGCTGGTCTGCTTGGAGGAGAAGCATTGGANGGTGGACTGGAAACAATCTCACCAGTCTTTAGCTTTATGATTCAATATTACCTTGTAATTGCTGCAGTGCTTATTGGCTTATCTTTTGTNATNAAAGGTGCGAAGGAATCTAATTAGCTAGAATCTGAATTGGTCTCAACCAGGATTTGATTGTAAATTCTGGTTAGAAGNTCTAAGTCAGAGAGAGAAATCTTTTCATCAATCTGGTGAATNGTTTTATTGATAGGNCCAAGCTCAATTACTTCTGCTCCAGAGGGTGAAACCCATCTTCCNTCTGAAGTGCCACCACCATTGTCTATGACAGCTTCTTTGTTATTAATTTTCTTTAAAGCGCTCTGAATTATATTGAGTAAATTCGTTTTTTTGGTTAAGTATGGAACTGCATTAAGAGTCCATTCGATCTCAAACTCACATTTAGATTTTTCTAAGATGTGAATAAACCTCTCTTTGAGAGACTCATGCGATGATTCAGGTGAGAATCTAAAATTAAACAACATATTTAGATGGCCAGGAACCACATTTGTTGCGCCTGTTCCAGAGTCAATGTTGGATATTTGAAATGAAGTCGGATCAAAATATTCATTTCCCTGGTCCCAGGAGACTGCTTGAAGATCAGAGATAATAGGCCCCACCTCTAAAATTGGACTTAGCACCTTTGTAGGATAGGCAACATGACCCTGTTTTCCAATAAGCTTAAGGTTTCCGCTCAGAGAGCCTCTTCTGCCGACCCTCAGAACATCTCCAACAGTTGAGGNTGAGCTTGCCTCTCCCACCAAGCAATAGTCAATGATCTCATTGTTAGCAGNCAAGGATTCTATTAGCGTATTAATTTTACCGTCTTGTGGTTCTCCTTCTTCATTACTTGCAAGCATCATCCATATTTGAAAATTTGGCTCGGAGCATGTTGCTAAGAAATTTTTTAAGGCTTCGATAAAGGCTGCAACACTGGCCTTCATATCTGCGGCACCTCTTCCAATTAATTCATCGTTAACAACATTAGCTTCGAAGGGGTGTGAAGACCATTCTTCAATTGGCCCAGAGGGAACGACATCTGTATGACCTAGGTAGCAAAAGATTTTTCCTTTGTTTCCAAATTTTGCAAGCAGAGTTTCAGAATTTAATTCCTTAATTTTTTCTACTTTAAAACCAAGAGACACTAGCTCAGGCTCGATAACTTCAAAACAACCAGCATCATTTGGAGAGATGGATTTAATCCTGATAAGGGATTGGGCAAGGTTTAGAGCAGACACGATTTATTGATTAAGGTGTAGGGTATTATTAAGTTCAACTGATTTTGTATTCACTCTGGCTTCAATCGCCCCTGATTGTGAGTTACGAAGAAAAAGTAAATTGCCTACATTAGAAAGTTCTGCTGCTTTTATTACACCTTTTGACTGCATTTTTTGATCAAACATTTCCACTTTTGAGCCGCCAGTAATATATAGCCCAGCCTCAACAATGCAATTATTGCCCAATGGAATTCCTAAGCCAGAATTCGCTCCCATCAAACAATTTTCACCTATAGAAATTTTTACTGCATTGCCACCAGACAATGTGCCCATAGTGCTGGCACCACCACCTAAATCAGAATTCTTGCCTATTACCACGCCTGCAGAAATTCTGCCTTCAATCATGGCTGCACCAAGCGTGCCTGCATTAAAATTTACAAATCCTTCATGCATAATCGTTGTGCCCTCACTTAAGTAAGCCCCAAGTCTTACTCTGCTTGTATCAGCAATGCGAACCCCTACAGGGACGATATAATCGACCAGTCTTGGAAACTTATCAACTGACTTGATCTCAAGACTTAAGTTCTGAGCTTTAGACTCAAGAATCTTTTGATCAATTTCATTTAAATCTATGGGACCTCTATTGGTCCAGGCAACATTTGGAAGAATATTGAACATATTCTCTAAATTTAAAGTGTTGGGTTGAAAAAATTTATATGAAAGTAAATGTAGCTTTAAGTATGCTTCTTCAACGTTTTGAATTGCATGATCTTCGGTGATTCTGCAAAGTATTAATTTACTATTCTCATTAAGCTCGCCTAGTGAAGATAGAAGGGATTTTTTCGATAGTTTTAGAGTTGATAAATCAGTAATTTCACATAAATCTTGATCTAACAAATTACTCCATGCTTCAAATAAATCTGCATCTCCATCAATCGCATTCTTAAAAGCAATTTTAGGAAAATATGTATCCAGAGTCTCACCAGTATTATTGGTAGTTGCCAAGCCGAGACCTATCAGTGGAAATTGATGCATTTACTTATTATATGTAGTCAAAAGATTAATTATAGTCCTTAGAGATTTTTTAGTTTCTTGATTACATTCTCTTCTTTGTTCTTGCTTATCTTTATATTTTCTCTTGCATCTACCACCAAGAAGTTATCTTCAACCTTTTCACCCAGGGTTGTTATGCGAGACGAGATTACATTTATTCCATTTTCATAAAAAATGTAAGCAACCTTAGAGAGGAGGGCAGGCTGATCTAGTGTTTCAAGAGTTACCAAATTAGAAGAAGGGTTTGATAATGCAGTTATCTCTACCCTTGTCGTATGCTCAAAAACTTTTTTTAATTTAGCAATTGATTGTTTTTCCTTTGGCTTAGTCTCTAAGGTCAATTTAGAGATAATTTTTTGCTGTATTCCCAGTTCATCCCTTTTGGTTAGATTACTTCCAAGGACTTTATGCCTACAAATAAAAGTATTCAGGGCGAATACTCCATCGTTTGTGGTATGAATGTTTGCATCAATTGTTTCAAGCGAAAGACTTTCAAGAGCCTTGGCAGTTTTAAAAAATAAACCTTCCTGATTTGGTGTGAATACAAAGATCTCTAAGAGATTTTTTCTTTTTATAACGCTTGCAGTAGTTTGAAAATTTGCGTTAGCTACAACCAAGGCTTGATTGTGGAGTTGTTCAATTTGATATTTTGAAAAATAAGTATTTGGCAGTTGAGCCCAAATAGCCTCAGCATCAGGCAGGTCTTTCTGTTCAATCCCTTCTAATGAGCTATTCTTTCTTTCTGCAATAATTAGTTTATGACTTTCTTGATCTTCAAAATTTAACTTTCTTCTGGAAGATAAAAATAATTCCTTGAGAAGGTCATGTTTCCAAGAATTCCATAAGGTTGGATTTGTTCCACGAATATCATTTATGGTCAGAATATAAATATAGTTTAGTTTTTCTATGCTGTTTACTATTTTTGTAAAATCTTTAATTGTTTGAGGGTCATGCACATCGGTTTTTTGGGAGATGGATGACATGATTAGATGATTTCTCACCAACCATCCCAAGAGCTCCGTGTCATGAATAGAAAAAGAAAGTCGCTTACAAAACTTAGTGACAATCTTTTCTCCTATCTCAGAATGATCCCCNCCTTTCCCTTTGCCAAGATCATGGAAGATACCTGCTAGGTATAAAAGCTCTATTTTAGGAAGTTTATTAATTAATTCTTGCTCTATTCTCATAGAGCCATCTGTTTTACCTATTTGCATTTGACGCATATTGCGAACAACTTTAAACGTATGCTCGTCAACAGAATAAATATGAAACATATCAAATTGCATCTGACCTTCAATGACACCAAACTCAGGAATTAAAAGCTTTAAAATTCCCAACTGCTTCATCTTTTTTAAAATAGTTGAAAGACTGCTTTGAGATTTTAAAATTTCAATGAATTGATTTCCTGCTGCTTGGCTTAGAAAAAATTTTGGATCGATTGTTGGGACTGCCTCACGAATTTTTTTCATTGACTCAAAATCAAAGCCCTTGATATTTTTTAATCTGCCTATTTGCAGAAAGCCCTCTAGGACTAATTCAGGGTTTATGCATAGGTCAACATGCCCTTGAATACCAATCCTATCTCTAAAAATATAAAAATTATCTGCATAAGATCGCTTTAAAGTTATACCTTTATCTTCGTAGGCTTGAAAAACCATCTCATTAAAATCTGAGAGGTTAGCTGCATGAAGAAAAAAAATTCGCATAAAATTTTCAACAGCTGAAGATTTTTTTGAGTCTTTTAGCTTAGATTTTTTAGCAAGCAAGAGCTGATTTTCAAAGCTAATTCGATTTGAGTTAGCATTCAGGTTCAACAAAAATCTCAAACATTTAATATGACAGTATGAATGATTAATGCCCTCAAGATATTTCCTATTAAATAGATTTAATTTGGCACAATCCATTAAGCTTTTAACTTCAAAACAGTGTTCTAAAATCCATAACGCAGTCTGAAAATCTCTCAGACATCCAGGAGATTCTTTTAAATCAGGTTCAAGGCTAAATTCTGTTGAATCAAATGACGCAAATCTTTGAAGTTGCTCCAATTTCTTTGCTTTATAGAATTTTGATTTACTCCATCCATGAGATAACCCAGAAAGTGCATTAGTAAGATTAGATTTTTGATCGGGATGGCAAAAAATAATTCTATTGGATAGATGCGATGTAAATTCTTTAAGATCAGATTTGGTTATTTTTTCAATGTCTCTGATTGTGCGAACAGAATGACCTATTTTTACATTTAAGGTCCACAGCCATGCAATAAAATTGCCAACCTCTTCAAGTTTACTTGTATTCTTTACAAGTTGAATGATGGATAAGTCAATATCTGAGCCTGGGAAGAGTTCATTTCTTCCATAGCCACCCAATGCAACAATTGCAAACTCATCGTCCAATCTTAATTTTTTAAATTGCTTGGTAATTATGAAATCAAATTCTTTGGATCTTTGGCTGACCGTCGCTTGAATTAACTCAGGTTTTTGAAAAAAAAGATAAAATTTTTCTTCAAAATCTTGATTAATAGCTTCTAGGGTATTACTCAAAAGGATTCTTCACTGCGCTGAGTTAAAACCTCCACACCATTTGAGGTAACAGCTAGGGTATGTTCCCACTGAGCAGAATTTCTTCCATCCTCAGTTTCAACGGTCCATCCATCACTTAAAACTTTTGTGTACTTAGTGCCTTGATTGATCATTGGCTCTATTGTGAAAGTGAGGCCTTCTTCTAGTCTAAGACCTGTACCCTTTTTTCCGTAATGCAAAACTTGAGGGTCTTCATGGTAAACCTGTCCAATGCCATGCCCACAATAATCCTCAACAACTGAGTAATGATTCTTTTGAGCGTGCTCTTGAATTATGGCCCCAATATCGCCTAAATAAGCACCAGGTTTCACAACTTCAATTGCCTTGTATAGACATTCTTGGGTTACCTTCACCAATCTTTCGTTGTGCGGTTGAGTTTTGCCTACCAGAAACATTTTGGAGGTATCTCCATGCCACCCATTCCTTATAACAGTCACATCGATATTNAGAATATCTCCATCTTTAAGAATTTTCTTTTCTGATGGAATTCCATGGCATATAACTTGATTAACACTTGAGCAAATAGTTTTTTCAAAACCGTTGTACCCAACATTTGCTGGAATTGATTGTTGATTATCAACAATATAGTCATGGCAGATACGATCTAACTCCTCAGTGCTAACTCCCGGAACAACCAAAGGCGTTATCATCTCCAAAACTTCTGCAGCTAACTTNCCTGCAATTCTCATTTGAGNAATTTGGTCGTTAGTTTTTAAATTTATTTTCATTTTTTCTATATTTTGATGGACGTATAGACTTTATAAATATAAAGTACTGTTTTAATGCCAGCGCACAATTTTAGCTCATTAAATCCCCACATATTACAATTTATTGCTTTCTTTTCCTTATTTTTTGAGGAGAGGCGTATATGACATTTCCTGCAATTTTATTTTTAGAAGATGGAACNGTTTGCAAGGGTTTAGGTTTTGGGAATCAATCATTATCTGTTGGTGAGATTGTTTTCAATACCTCGATGTCAGGCTATCAGGAGATAATTACAGATCCATCTTATGCAAAACAAATTATTGCATTTACTCATCCTCATATCGGGAATACCGGAACTAACCCCGAAGACAATGAATCGGAAAATATTTATGCTTCAGGTGTTGTGATTAAGGATTTGCCATCGCACTTTAGTAATTGGAGAGCAACAGAATCTCTTGAAAGCTTTCTGGAAAAAAAAGAAGCTATTGGAATTGCAAACATAGATACAAGATNGTTAACTGCANAGTTAAGAGACCANGGCTCTTTAAAAGCCTGCATTGCGCCAGATGGTCCAGATGCTTTAGAGCTAGCAAAAAAGGCTATTGATNAATTCAGTGGCTTGGAAGGCTTGGATCTTGCAAAANAAGTTAGCACTAAAAATTCTTATCAGTGGGATGAGGGTACCTGGCCTAATTNCGAAGAAGTTAGCAACNATAGACAAATCGTAGCCATAGATTTTGGTATTAAGAAGAATATCCTCAGGCTTTTAAAGAAACATGTTGGTAATGTAACGGTNGTAAATGCTCAAATTAGCTTTGATGAACTCTTGGCATTAAATCCCGATGGAGTATTTTTATCTAATGGGCCTGGTGATCCAGAGCCTTGTGATTATGCTATTAATCTTATTGAGAAACTCTTGCAAATTAATATGCCAATTTTTGGTATCTGCTTAGGGCATCAACTTCTGGCGTTATCTGGAGGCTGCAAGACTTATAAAATGAAGTTTGGCCATCATGGTGGCAATCATCCTGTTCAAGATATTGAATCTAAAACTGTATTTATCACCAGTCAGAATCATGGCTTTGCAGTAGACTCATTAAATCTTCCGANGAATATTAAAGCCACACACATATCTCTTTTTGACCAAAGCCTTCAAGGTATAGAGTTTCTTGATAAGCCGGCTTTTAGTTTTCAAGGTCACCCAGAAGCTAGCCCAGGACCNCATGAGCTAGAAGAGCTTTTTCTAAAATTTAAATCTTTAATTCAANCACATGCCAAAAAGAACTGATATTAAATCCGTCTTAATCATAGGAGCAGGACCTATTATTATTGGTCAAGCATGTGAGTTTGATTACTCTGGAGCCCAAGCTTGCAAGGCACTAAAGGCAGAAGGGTTTAGGGTAATTCTTGTTAACTCTAACCCCGCTACAATTATGACAGACCCATTGTTAGCTGATGCAACATATATAGAGCCCATTCACTGGGAATCGATTGAAAAAATTATTGAGAAAGAAAGGCCTGATGCTCTTTTGCCCACCATGGGAGGCCAAACAGGACTCAATACAGCACTTACATTAGCAAAAGAGGGAGTGTTAAAAAAATATAATGTCGAGCTAATTGGCGCCTCCAGAGAAGCCATTGATAAAGCAGAGGATCGAGAATTATTTGATAAAACCATGAAGGGTATTGGCATCAGTACTCCCAATTCAGGCATAGCCCACTCTATGGAAGAAGCAATTGAGGTTCAGGCAAGCCTCGGTTTTCCATGCATCATCAGACCTTCATTTACCTTGGGTGGTTCTGGTGGAGGTATTGCATACAACATCCAAGAATTTAAAGAGATCTGTGAAAAAGGATTAGATTTATCTCCCACCACAGAACTTCTTATTGATGAGTCACTTTTGGGCTGGAAAGAATATGAGTTAGAGGTTGTTAGAGATAAAAATGATAACTGCATTATTATCTGCTCAATTGAAAATCTTGATCCTATGGGCGTGCATACTGGAGATTCGATTACAGTTGCTCCAGCGCAAACGCTCACCGATAAAGAGTATCAAGTTCTCCGAGACCAATCATTCCAAATTTTACGAGAAATAGGTGTTGAAACTGGTGGTAGCAATGTTCAGTTCGGAATTAATCCAGTGGATGGAAGGGTCGTTGTTATTGAGATGAACCCACGGGTAAGTCGATCTTCAGCATTAGCTTCTAAAGCTACGGGGTTTCCCATTGCTAAAGTAGCTGCGCTATTATCCGTTGGATTTACCTTAGATGAATTACAGAATGATATTACTGGCGGCTTAACTCCTGCATCATTTGAACCTTCCATTGATTACATCGTTACTAAAATTCCTAAGTTTGCTTTTGAAAAATTCCCTCAAGCTAATGCAAGATTAACTACTCAAATGAAGTCAGTAGGAGAGGTTATGGGTATTGGAAGAACTTTCCAAGAATCTTTCCAAAAAGCTTTACAAAGTCTTGAGGAAGATTTGATGGGTATTGAAAGTATTCTTGAAGATCCGGAAGATAAGGGTGAACCCTTGCATTATGAACTTACATTTCCAGGTCCTAGACGTATTTTATATGTCACAGATGCCATGAGGCTTGGATGGGCGATAGATGAAATTTATGAATTGACCGGAATAGATCACTGGTTTCTTTATCAACTTAAGGAGCTTGTAGACAAAGAGCAATTATTAAAAGATATAAAACTTGCAGATCTTTCCTTTGAGACAATGCTTGATTTAAAGCAAAGAGGCTTTGCTGATCATAGGATCGCATATTTGATCGGAGCATCAGATAAAGAAGTTCGCTCATTACGACAGAAACTTGAAATACTCCCTTCCTTTAAAAGAGTTGATACATGCGCTGCTGAATTTGCTACAGAAACAGCTTACATGTATTCAAGTTATGAGGGAGTATGTGAATCTAGGCCTTCAAATAATAAAAAAGTTATTGTTCTTGGTAGCGGCCCCAATAGAATTGGTCAGGGCATTGAGTTTGATTATTGTTGTGTTCATGCATCATTTGCATTGCAAGAAGAAGGCTATGAATCAATTATGATTAATTGCAATCC
>JGI26247J51722_1000944_pt1 | contig 11630 bp, 10 predicted proteins | sample SaaInlV_100m_DNA_2_FD_51722 | JGI IMG/M metagenome (IMG submission 51722)
CAAAACCAGCGTCAACTGCACTTTCAGCAATATCTGAAAAATTAACCGAAGTTGTTATATCTTGACAACCAATATTACAAAAAGGATCGCCACTTGACTGATGATTAAAAAAACACTTAAGAGTTCCATCATTTCGCTGCGGGTGAAAATATTCAGATTTATCCATACCATAATCAATTAATAGAACTGTTCCTTCAGAAATAAAGTCATAAAGCGATTTAACCCAAGCGATGGACTGAACATTAGTTTCTGTAGTATATCCTTCTTCCATAACATCAGGAAGAGATGCAGCAGAGCTCAAATAAGGCTGCGTAAATTTTCTCCACTGAAAGCTCTCATTTTGAAAATCAACCCCTAACTCTACAAAACAGCCTTCAGAGAGGGTTATTCTTTTTGCAGGTATAGCATCAAGAACTTCATTAGCAATAACAACGCCTTTAAAATCTTTTGGCAGCTCAGTTAACCACTCAACCCGATTAAAGATTTCAGGCAAAACTTTTTTAATTGTTTGCATCTGCCTGTCTTTAAGTTGGGCACTTAGTTCGATAATATAATATTTACCAGGAAGTGAACTTAACTTTCCTAATTCAAAAAGTACTTGGGCAGCAAGCACTCCGCTCCCCGCCCCAAACTCTAGAATATCACCATTATTAAGCACNTGCTTGCACTGCCTAGCAAGCGTATAACCGAATAAGTCAGAAGTTTCGGGGGCCGTTATAAAGTCACCATGGCGACCAAATAGGGTTTTATTGGACCGATAATAGCCAAACTCAGAATGATACAGGGCAAGATTCATAAAGACATCAAAACCAATGGGTTTGTTATTATCTTTAATGGTTTTAGATATAATATCTTGAAGGTTCATATTAGAAATTATTTTATACTGTGANTCACTCTTATTCCCTCAAAAGCAAATTTTACTTAATCAATTTACTTAACTAATAAAACNTATGAAAACAGCCTTAATTACTGGTGGTGCAGCTCGAATTGGAGCCCAAATAGCAAAAACACTGCACAAAAATAACTTTAATATAATCATTCATTGCAATCAATCAAAAGACAAGGCACAATTACTTTGTGATGANCTCAACCTTTTAAAAGAAAAATCAGCCAAAGTAGTAGTAGGTAATCTTAATAACATTGATTCTATAAACACAATTGTTGAAACGATAGAATCAATAGACTTATTAGTCAACAACGCGTCTGTCTTCTATCCTTTATCAGTAGACGAGAGCGACTCTGAAAATTGGGATAACATATTAGATGTTAATCTTAAAGCGCCCTTCTTTCTATCAAAGGGACTAAGTCAAAAGCTCAAATCTAGGGAGGGGTCAATAATAAATATTATTGACATTCATGCAGACCGGCCACTCAAAAAACATTCGGTCTACAACATTTCAAAAGCAGGCCTAAAAATGCTTACCCTAACCCTTGCTAAAGAACTTGCTCCCTCTGTTAGAGTTAATGGAGTGTCACCTGGCTCGATCTTATGGCCGCAAGAAGGGGCAGAAATTTCTGAATCAGACAAAAGTATTATGCTTGAAAGAATAGCTCTTAAAAGACAAGGATCACCTCAAGATATTGCAGATACAGTTCTTTTTTTAGCAAACTCTAATTACCTTACAGGTCAAATAATTAATGTTGATGGGGGTCGCACTCTCAATCAGTAAACAAATCCCTTTAGCCTTAATGTGGTATAATCTATATGTCGATCATTTTTTTTTCGACNAACAAGAATTTTTTTACAATTGTTTCAAACTAAAAAATAGAACTATTGTAACGAACTAATTTTTTTATGGGCTAATTGAAGCCACATACAAAACCTTATTAAGTAATTGATGAATTTTATTAATCAAACCTTTATTCCCATTCAATACGTAAGTATTGATGCTTTGTACGTGCTCAATAGTCCAGATATTATAGGACTTCATAATGAATCACATTTTAATCAACGCAACCCACAAAGAAGAAATTCGAGTTGCAATTGTCAAGGACCAAAAGCTTACTGGCCTTGATATCGAGACAAGCCTCAATAGAAAGACTAAGGGCAACATATATAAAGCAAAGATTTCTCGTGTAGAGCAGTCTTTAGAAGCTGCTTTCGTTAACTATGGTAAAGACAAGCATGGTTTTTTACCCTTTAAGGAGATCTCTCCTTTCTTTTCTGATGGCGTTAAGCCTAAAGGTGACAAATTAACTATCAGTGACGTCCTTAAAGAAGGGCAAGACATTATCATACAAGTTGAAAAAGAGGAGCGTGGTAACAAAGGCGCTGCCCTTAGTACCTACATTAATTTAGCTGGTGCTTACATGATACTAACACCAAACAACCCTAAAAGCTCAGGCATATCAAGACAAATTGGCGCATCAGATCGTCAAGATTTAAAAAACTTATTGCCAAGCCTTAATGTTCCTAAGCACTCTGGACTAATAATTCGTACTGANGGNGCTGGAAGAGGCGTTAGTGAGCTTCAATGGGAGATTGACCACCTAACTCAGCTCTGGAAATCTATTAAAACTGCAACTAAAAAGCAAGAGGATCCTTTCTTAATCTATCAAGAAAGTGATATTACTGTTAGAGCGTTGCGTGACTTTTTAAGAGAAGATACCGATAGCGTAATTATTGATGACTTAGAGACCTATCAAAAGGCCAGGGACTTTATTAGCTTTGTAATGCCTCATTACTTAGACAAGATTAAATTCTTTGATGTTACCGAGCACTCTCTTTTTGCACACATGAGTATAGAATCTCAAGTTAAGAGCGTCTTTAATAGAGAAGTTACTTTGAGATCTGGAGCAACTATTGTGTTTGACCCGACAGAAGCATTAACAGCAATAGACATCAACTCTGCTAGAGCAACAAAGGGAACAAGTATTGAGGATACTGCCTATAAGGCAAACTTAGACGCTGCATCAGAAATTGCGTTACANCTTCAATTAAGAGATATTGGAGGCCTAGTAGTAATTGACTTTATTGATATGGCTTCAGAATCCAATAGAATAGCTATTGAGAAGTTAATGGAAAAAGCTACAGCAAATGATAGGGCTCGCGTTCAAATAGGCTCAATATCAAGGTTTGGCCTTTTAGAGCTATCACGCCAAAGACTTATGAACTCTGTTNCTGAATCAACAGGAAAAACTTGTTCAATTTGTAATGGTAGTGGAACAAATCCAACTATTCCTTCACTATCATTAAGAATTATTCGTCAACTAGAAGACAACCTAAATTCAAATAAAAATGGTGATGACATAACAATTCAATCAAGCGTTGAAGTAATAACCTACTTGCTTAATGAGAAGAGACAAAACATAATTGAAATGGAAGATAAACATAATATTAAGATTACTCTTCTTCCAAATCAATACATGCACTTTCCTCACTTCACGATGAACAAACAAAAGGGTGATAAAAACTCTCATCATAAGAGCTTTCAAGGCGTGTCTAAGCCTCAAGAAAATCCGAATGTAATAAATTATATTGATAAACCTGATATTCCTGCTGTGTCTTCTAATCACCCATCAACAAAGATGCCTGAAAAGAAGGTCTCATTTATGAGTAAATTATCTGAAATTTTCTCTTCAGATAAAAAAACAATTACTGAGTCAAAAACTAGCAGACCTCAGAGCAGAAACCAAAATAGAAACAGAAACCAAAATAGAAACAGAAACCAAAATAGAAATAGAAGCCAGAACCAAAATACCCAAGATAGCCAGAAAACTGGGGCTATTGAAACTCAAAAAAATAGCTCTAATGAAGCCAATAATATTAAAGCTAATCAGAACAATCCAAACCAAAATAGGAACAGAAATCAAAATAGAAATAGAAGCCAAAAAAATGCAGCAAACTCCAATAAAAATCCGACTGAGAATGTTGTAGCGAAGCCAACTGAGAATGTTGTAGCGAAGCCAACTGAGAATGTTGTAGCGAAGCCAACTGAGAATGTTGTAGCGAANCCAACTAAAAAACCAGCCCGCAAACAAGTTAAAAAGGCTTCAACAAAAGCACCTAATAAAAAATCTGAAAATTCTGAAAATTCTGATGAAAAAGCTTCTTAAAAGTTTATGAACAAATATGCAGTAATTGGTAATCCAGTTCATCACAGCATATCTCCAATAATTCATGCCCAATTTTCTCAGGAGTTTGGGCTTGAAATTTCATATGAAAAAATACTTTCACCAATAGATGAATTTCAAGGCACAGTAAAGAAGTTTATTGATTCAGATGGTCAGGGTTTTAACATTACCCTTCCATTTAAAATTCAGGCCCACAATCTATCAAAAACCTTAACACCGAATGCAAAGGCTGCTGGGGCGGTAAATGCTATAAAAATTGATAACAACATTCTGATTGGTGAAAATACTGATGGAGATGGACTGGTGAATGACTTTTCAAATAATTTAAACCAGTCTTTGAAAGGTAAAGAAATCCTAATTATTGGTGCTGGAGGTGCTACACAAGGAATCCTTAAGCCAATACTTGATTGCAATCCCGAAAAAATATTACTAGCAAATCGAACCAAAGAAAAATCTTTAAAGCTTGCGAGTAAGTTTCTTCAGTATGGGAAAGTTTGTGGCTTTGGATTGGATCAAATTAAATCCAAACCAGTTGATATAGTTATTAATGCAACAAGTGCATCTATTGATGGAAATATCCCTAATATCCCAAAAGGTGTTGTTGAGGGGGCCCTCTGTTATGACTTAATGTATGGCAAAGAAACCCCCTTCATGAATTGGGCAAATGAAAACTCTGCTAGAAAAGTTAGTGATGGACTTGGAATGCTCGTAGAACAAGCAGCACTCTCGTTTTCTTTTTGGCTAGGGAAAAACCCTCAGACCAAACCAGTAATCGAATTAGTCAGGGCGATAGGCGAGTAATACCCCATTCACCATCATTGCGCTCATATATGAGGCGATCATGAAGCCTGCTTTCTCTACCTTGCCAAAACTCAATACTTTGTGGAACCACTCTATAGCCTCCCCAAAATTCGGGAAGTGGAATCTCTCCATTAGCAAATTTCTTTTTCATTACTGCAAACTGATCTACTAAAATTGCTCTAGATGAAATTCTTGATGATTGTTGGGATGACCATGCGCCAATTTGGGAATCTTTTGGTCTCGAAGAGAAATACTTTAAAGACTCTAACTTTGTTATTTTCTCTACACTTCCAATAATTTTGACTTGTCTTTCTAAGGCAAGCCAGGGAAATAAAAGAGCGGCTTGGGGATTGTTTTGAATTTGTTTTGATTTTTTAGACTCGTAGTTTGTAAAAAATACAAAGCCCTTATCATCAAAAAATTTAAGAAGGACGGTCCTAATCCCTATATTGTCATCTGAGGTAGCAAGACTCATTGCGCTAGGCTCAATAATATTAGCCTCAATAGCTTGATTAAACCATAAGGAAAACTGTTGGATTGGGTTACTTTTAAGGTCACCTTTTACGATACCACTTTTAAGATATTCTTTTCTTAAATTACTTAAATCACCTGTCATATAATTTCCTTCAAAAAGGGATTAAATTACTTTTTTTTGATTCTGTTAGATGCTTTGTAATCATTGATTTGACTGGAGGAAATCGATCTGCAAACTTTAAGACTAACTTTCTAACTTTTTTAGCAACGGCATCATCATTAGTAAACAAAGAAACAACCCCATTTGTACCAAAGTACATTAATCTAGATAAATGTATCTGTTTATTTTCAAACTCCTTTAAAACTGAGTCTGAACCAATATCATTACCATTTTGAGCAGCCTTAATAACTGCAAGTGATAGAATGTCTTGCCCTCTTAGCCCTAAATTAAAACCATGTGCAGTAACGGGATGCATTCCAACTGCAGCATCACCAATTAAAGCAAAACGAGTAGCTCTGAATTTTTGAGCATAAACGCCAACTAAAGGATAAGAATGCCTTTTACCAATTTGTTTCATTTCACCTAGAATTCCATTAAAGCCATGACTTGCCTGTGCACAAAACTTCGTCTCGTCCATATTTAACATTTCGTCTGCCTCATCGGTTGGGACCGTAAGAACAACAGATGATATATTACCATTTAAGGGTAACAGCGCTAGAGTGTGGCCATAATTAAAGCACTCAAGAGCAGTTTGATTATGAGAATTTTCATGAGAGACTCTAGTAATTATCATTACCTTAGAGAAGTCTTTCATCGTAGATGATATGCCCATCTTTCTGCGTATTTCAGAAAACCGACTATCTGCAGCAACTATAAGCTTTGAATTGATAGTTTTACCATTTGAAAGAGTAATCTCAGCATTAGAAGAACTTGTGTTAAGAGAGTCAACTGCTAAGTCATTAATAATAGTTATATTATCTGCACTTGATGCTTTTTGATATAAAGCAAGCCTAATTATATTATTTGGAACAAGATATCCAAGAGCATCAATTGACGTTTTATTTGCTTCAAAATTTAATAATGATTCTGAATCACCATCAAAAACTTTTGCCTCCCTAAGCGGGCTTACTTTAGTCTGATCAATAAGATTCCAAACACCAAGTTTTTGAAGTATCTTCAATGAATTATGAGTTAAAGCAGTCTCTCTCCCATCTGGCTTTGGGTCTGAAATCGAAATATGAGGCGATTTTTCAACCACAAGTATCTTTTGATCTTGATTAGCTAATGAGCATGCAAAGCTAAGCCCTGCTGGCCCTGCGCCAATAATTATCACATCATAAATATTATCAGTATTATTTTTCATAGTATTCAAGTGAGAAAAACTTAGCTTATTAGTTTTTTACTCTTGACTCTTCAATTTTTTTAAGCCAGTAGGCACTTTTTTCAAGATTTTTCTTAGTTCCAATACCTTCTTGATACATTTGGGCAACTTTAACTTGGGAATCTAAATTATCATTCCTTGCAGCTTTAAGATAGTATTCATAAGCTTTCTTAGAATCCTTTAACACTCCCTCTCCAGCTTCATACATTTGCGCCAAATTATGCTGAGCATCTGAATAACCTTGGTCCGCAGACAAACTAATCCAGCTAAATGCTTTATTAAAGTCAATATTTACCCCAGCGCCAAGATAATAAATAGCTCCCAAAGTATATTGCGCTTTTGGATGAGATTTGTTTGCCGCATCTTGGACATATTTAAAACCTTTAGTGTCGTTCTGAACAACACCTACACCAGTGATATACATTATTCCAAGGGCAGTCATTGCATTTAAGTCACCTGTTTTAGCACCTAATTCAAATGCTTTAAGTGCTTTTTCATAATTTTTTTGTTCTATTAGTTCAATCCCTCTTTCATACAAGCCAACTTCAGAACTTACTGGAGATAGCAATAAAAAAGAAAAAGTTATTAGTAATAAGATTTTATTTAGGGAGATGTTGAATAATTTAACTGTATTGTTCATTTTGGATTTAAATAATATTGTTTTTAAAATATTATAATTATTTTACAGTTTTTCTACATTCTAAGCATCACCTCTTGCGACAAACTCTAAAACAGTTGCATTAATACAGTACCTTGGCATTCCGTCAGGACCATCATTAAACACATGGCCTAAATGAATATCAGAACTTACAGATCTAATTTCNGTNCGTGTCATACCATAACTAAGATCAAGCACTTCATAAACCTCATTTCGAACAGGCCTTGTAAAGGAGAGCCAGCCAGACTTTGAATCAAATCTGTCCGCGGTATCAAAAAGTGGCCTTCCAGAAAGCTTATCTATAAAAATACCGTCAGGNGTATTCTTAAAAACCTCATACTGTTCGCAGAACCTTCTATCTGTGCCGTTATTAAATGCAACATTAAAAGCNTCAGAACCTTTACCCAGCTTAAATTCACCTAAAGCTTTATAAAAATCATCAGAAGACATTAATCCTTGATGTGCCCAAACCTCCTTTCCATTCTCTATTAGAAAAATAGTAGGTGTAGCCCATGTCTCTGTAATTAGCTCAAAGCCTTTCAATGAAGATGCTGGAGCTGACCTTAATGGNATCGTTCCCTTGTATTTTGACGTTACTAGTTTTTCGAACTCAAGACAAAATAAGCAAGTACCTTCAACCTCTGGACCAATAACAATAATTTCTTTTCCACCTAAGGGTGAAATATCTACAATCAACGATTCTTTTTGAGCTTGCTCTATAAAAGTAACACCCGTAGAATGATCAGGGCAGTAGCCATTCGGATTTCTTAGTATATAATCTTGATGGTAGTCTTCAGCTGGCCAAAACTTCTCTAAAGCTGCCATTTCAGTCATGATTTCACCATAACCTTTTTCATTTAATAGTTGTTGGTATAGTTGACCCGTTCGAATTGCAATTTCTTTTTGTTTATCATTAGTCCAATAAATTGCAGAACGATAGTTATTTCCAACATCATTACCTTGCCTGTTTAATTGTGTTGGATCATGAATCTCCCAAAAATTTTTCAGAAGTGTTTCAGTTGAAACCCTATCCGTATCATAAATAACTTTAACCGTCTCGGTATGATTGATTAAGGTACTTTTATTAGCTGCTTTTTCTTCATCAGATAATCCAATGTTTTTCAGAACAGAAAGGAAACTTTCGCTTTGAATTCTTCTATTATTGAGAACATCCTGATACGTTGGATTCTCATAATTTCCGCCAGAGTAGCCAGAAACAACATCAACAACACCCTCAATATTTTCAAAGTTTTTTTCAACACCCCAAAAACATCCTGCAGCAAAAAAAATTTCTAGAATCACAAGCTTAACCTGTACTTAAATATAATAACGTAAGATTCTACACATGGTAAATGAATATAAAGTGTTTAATATGTGAAGAATAAAGAACTTATCTAGAGATAATTTTCAAAGATACGCAACCTATCAAAGTGAACAAAAAACCTAATAAGTAAATACTGTCTTTATATTTTAATTATTACTTTTAATATACTTAATTGGCAACCTTTAAATAACCCTTAAGATAACTTGAAGGAATAGTGATTTTATCTGATATTAGGGCTTTTGAATTAAAGCCTATAGAAAAGGTTTTATCCATATTTTCTTTCAGAAAACTTTCACTTAAGTCAAACTCAACTATTTCATTATAGTCACAATCAAAAGAAGAGCAGCCAGAGGCCTTCAATGAAATTAAAGTAACATCCATTTGGTTTTCATTGTCACAGCGATTCCATTTATCACAGTAACTAGCTGTAGAGTAATTTCTTCTTTCATCCGAAGTGTATGTAATTGAGAAATTAAGTTTATGTTGAATTAAGCCATTATTATCTTTAGATCCTCGTAAAAAATAATCTAGTTTTTCTACTTTACCAAACATATTTCTTGCATTGGTATCAGAGAGTTTTGGCCCTATAAAATTTAAATTATCATCTGATACTTTAACCATTTCAGCATATTTAGAAATATTTTCTAGATCTACACGATTTATTTCAGCCTCATTTAATCTGTTGTTAAGTTCTTTAATTACTGCTAAAGAGATGTTTGGATTTGCTATCTTACGGGCTTCAACTAGATTTTGATCATGAGACAAATCTAGAGCAAGAATCTTTTCTGTTTCAATATCAGAAGGGCTTGTTGTAGAAAGCTCAAGTGAAGGAAGATTAATTGAAGAACAGCCAATTAAACCAAAAGATAGTAATAAAATTAAAAGTATTTTTTTCATATTCACATTATAGTTTACTCAAACTAATCCTAAAAAAATCTTTCTATGTAAAAAAAACAAAAGGCTGGTAGTCACGGTCAGATTTGAACTGACGACTTCCACCATGTCATGGTGGCACTCTAACCAACTGAGTTACGCGACTAAAGTGTTGAATTATACTGCTTCGAAGGAAGAGCGAATAATTTTTTGAATGTTAATTGCAGCTTCATAACGGTTTTCAGCATTCTTGATTGGTCGGCCGACTACAATATAATCAGAGCCACTCTTAAAAGCTGTTGCAACATCGACTACTCGCTTTTGATCATCATCATTAGCTACCGGACGAATGCCTGGAGTTACTGCAATAAGTTTATTATCAACATACTCACGAATGTATGGCACCTCTAAACCAGAAGAAACAATTCCATCACATCCCGCCTCAAAAGCTCTTTTAGCTCTTGAAATAACTAAATCTTTAACATTGCAATGAAAACCAAGATCATCCAAGTCACCTCTATCCAAGCTTGTTAAAGCGGTAACAGCAAGGATCTTTAAATTNTTTTTATTCTCAGAAGCCTTTTCCATTAGGGCTTGATTGCCATGAATAGTTGCAAAAGTTGCGCCATAATCACTAAGCCTTGCAATTGTTCTACCAACCGTTTCAGGAACGTCAAAAAATTTTAAATCAACAAAGACTTTTTTGTCTCTTGCAATTAACCAGTCTAGTAATTCAAAATATTGGCCTGTCATTAAAAGTTCCATACCAATTTTATAAAAGTTAACACTGTCATCAAGCTCTGCGACAATTTTTTTGGCTTCTGAAACTTCAGGAACATCTAATGCAAAGATTAAACGATCTTCAATTTTAATATCTTTCATGAATTTTTAATAATTTAAAAAAAGGCTATTACAGTAAATTTATGACTGTATTTATTATATAGATAAGGGCAATAACTAAACTGAAGAAATATATTTTTTAGTCGCATTAAATAAAATTTTTGCAGCCCGCCCACCCAAATGAATTTGATCAAATAGCAGCCATTGCCCTTTTGACTTAGCTATTTCATCCCATGATTTTTTAAAAATATAGTGGTGCATCATTCCACCATAAATTCTTCTAATAATTGGAAGTGAGTTTGGATCATAATCACTTTTAACTGGGTAAGTTCTTTTAGATAATTCATCCCATAAAAGGTTTGAGACTGGAATAAGGTTAATGTTTTTATTATTTGCTGTTAACTCTATGAAGTCATTAAATTTTCTTACATGCTCATTAATTGCAGAATCTTTATTCTCACCAATAGGTGGAAGTGTGCATAGGGCAATTTTCGATGTCCCATTTAGTTTATCAAGAAGTTTGGGTAATAATTTCTGATAGCTTTCAAAAGTTGGAATTTCAGGCAATTTATTACTCGACTTGTAACGCTCCCCTGACTTCTTATTGAAAGAGGCCATAGCATCATTAGACCCAATCATAAGAATTATTATGTCAGGATTACAATTTATAATTGATTCTATTCTGTTATTTACTTGCCATACCACATCTCCATTAATACCCTCATTAAGAACTGTATCTTCGGGATATTCATTACGGAGGCTTTCAACCCAGCATTCTCCAATATTTCCATGTGTTAATGAGTCACCAATACAGGCTATAACGCGACCAGATTTTAAAGATAGCTCCTTAGATAAATCAGCAGCTCTTCCTTTTGGAGGGGTTGCTGCTATAGAGGAAACATAAAAGAAAGCAACTGTAATTAAAATTACAGTTGCTATTAATAAATAAAAGATAAAGAGAGACACTAAGGCTTCAAACTCAGCTAGTACAGATTAGTTTCCAAGACCGTCAACAGTGACTTCAATTTTTATAACATCATTAGAAGGCCTTCTATTGGTTTTAAAACTAACATCACGACCAGCATAGTCGACTGTAACCAAGTAATGACTTAGCCTTTTCTCAATCACTTGTCTAGTTTTATTTTCACAAACCTCTTGCCTAATTATTTTTTGTCCGTTAGTGTTAGCTTTTTTTTCTGCATCA
>JGI26247J51722_1000945_pt1 | contig 11627 bp, 13 predicted proteins | sample SaaInlV_100m_DNA_2_FD_51722 | JGI IMG/M metagenome (IMG submission 51722)
CGTCGATGCAGTGCTGCTGTAGCGCATCTTAGGCCGGCCCTTGCTCGAGGAAACATAACGCTCCTCACAAAAGCACAGGTCGTAAAAATCAATATGACTGGCAACTCAGTAAGCGGGGTGACCTTTAAGCACAAAGGGAAGATTCATTCAGTAGAGGCCAATAAAGAAGTCATACTTTCGGGCGGCGCAATAAACTCCCCACACATACTGATGATCTCTGGTATCGGACCATCAGATCACCTGAGAGAGCATGGTATTGATGTTCATGTCGACCTCCCTGGGGTTGGCCAAAACCTTCAAGACCATTCGTGCGTTATATTGCAATATGAATGCAAAAAAAGTTTTCCAATACACAAGGTTAACCAACCGCACCGAAAATTAGCAACCGGCATAAATGGGTTTTCACAAGAAAGGGGATTGGGGCTTCAAATATCTGGGAGGCAGGCGGACTGATCAGAAGTAACTCGAAGGCAGCATACCCCGACATTCAGTACCACTTTGGCCCGGTAGGCTTTGAATATGATGACAACAAAATATCCCTACTACAAGCCTTTGCAATTCACGTCGATCAGCTCAGGCCGCGGAGCAGGGGGCAGATCACTCTGAAGTCTGCAAACCCTCTCGAAAAGCCATTAATGACGTTTAATTATTTGCAGGACCCTGAAGACTTAGCTGAAATGTTAAATGGCGTTAAAAAGGCTCGCGAGCTGATTTCACAGCGCGCATTTGATGAGTTTAGAGGGCAGGAGTTAATGCCGGGTCAAGAGGTTCAATCAGACGCTGACATAGTTCAGTTTATAAGAGAGGCTGCAGAGACAGACTACCATCCAAGCTGTTCATGCGCTATGGGAAATGGAGAGATGGCGGTTGTTGATGAACAGATGAAAGTCCGTGGAGTCGAAAATCTTCGTGTGGTTGACGCTTCAGTAATGCCGCAGATAATTTCTGGAAATTTAAATGCACCAACCCAAATGATAGCAGCTCGTGCTGCAGATATGATTTTAGGAAGGGAACAATTAAGCCCTATAAAGGCACCTTTTGCGTTTGACGCTAATGAAGAATTACTGGGGTTAAACGCCAGACATCTTTTCGTAGTGAGACATATAATTCACGCTGACATCGTCACCCAACTTATATTTCTTCGTTATCGGGTTGTAGGTCATTCCAATCATCGAGCTGATTGATAAGTCATATAATCTAGCCCACTCATCGATCTCGCTTGGGCGGATAAATTTCTCATAGTTGTGGGTTCCTTTTGGCAGCAGATTTAAGACGTATTCAGCGCCAACAATTGCAAAGAAGTATGACTTCGGATTTCTATTGATGGTTGAGAAGAAAACCCTGCCATCTGTCTTAACGAGTTTTGAGCAAGCCTCAATCACAAGTGATGGGTCAGGGACGTGCTCTAACATTTCAAGACAGGCGATGACATCGAACGACTCGGACTCGGACTCAGCAAGCTCTTCAGCAGAGATAAACTGATAGTCAATATCCAGGCCAGACTCTAAAAGATGGAGTTTGGCAACCTCTAGACCTGCCTCTGCAAGATCAATACCAACCACCGTTGCACCTTCCAGCGCCAAGGACTCGCTCAGGATCCCTCCGCCGCAGCCAACGTCAAGGATACGCTTACCCTCGAGGGAGCCACCGCACTGCTCTTTGATGTAGTTTAGGCGAAGCGGATTAATGTCATGAAGCGGTTTAAACTCTGAATCTTTATCCCACCAGCGCGCCGCTAGTTCTGCAAATTTATTGACCTCTTCGTGGTCAACGTTTGAATTCATAGTGCTTTCACAAAGTCGAGAACCTCTTCTGCATGGCCATCTACTTTGACTTTATCCCACTGCTTAAGAATGTCTCCATCTGGACTAATAACAAAAGTAGATCTGACAATACCTATATGCTCTTTACCGTACATTTTTTTCAGCTTTAAGACATCAAACTGCTTACATAAAGACTCGTCCTCGTCTGAGATGAGATCAATCGTGTAATTAAANTTGTTGATGAATTTTTCATGGGAGGCAATTGAGTCTCTNGANACGCCATAGATGACCGAATTATTCTCAGCAAACGCATCGTTGAGCCTTGTAAAGTCGTTACCTTCAATGGTGCATCCAGGGGTGTCATCCTTCGGATAAAAGTAGAGAACAATATTTCTTCCTTGTTCATCAGGAATGTTAATATTTTGATTACTTGTTGCGACGCATGTAGTAGGGTTTACTTTATTCATATACGATATAATCTCATGGTTTAAATTAAAAGCATTCATTTTATCATTGATATGCAAAACATCCGAAATTTTTCTATCATTGCTCACATCGATCACGGCAAGTCAACCATTGCCGATCGCTTCATTCAATTCTGTGGCGGTTTGAGTGATCGAGAGATGTCCTCTCAGGTTCTAGACTCGATGGATATTGAGAAAGAAAGAGGCATTACGATTAAGTCTCAGAGCGTCTCTTTGAACTACAAAGCGAAGGATGGAGAGACTTACCAGCTCAACTTTATTGATACCCCGGGGCACGTTGATTTCTCGTATGAGGTTTCAAGATCACTCTCGGCCTGTGAGGGCGCTTTATTGATCGTTGATGCGTCTCAGGGCGTAGAAGCGCAGACCGTTGCAAATTGTTACACCGCGATGGATCAAGGCTTAGAAGTACTGGCCGTTCTCAATAAGATTGATCTTCCGGCTGCAGAGCCCGAAAGAGTGGTTGATGAGATTGAGGATGTTGTCGGCGTTGAGGCGCATGATGCGGTACAAGCGAGCGCTAAATCCGGAATCGGTATCGAAGAGATACTGGAACAGATCGTGGAGAAAATTCCATCACCTGAAGGTAAGCTGGACGCTTCAATCAAGGCGCTTATTATTGACTCTTGGTTCGATAATTATCTTGGGGTAGTTTCATTAATTAGAGTCATCGATGGTGAGATAAAACCCAAAACAAAAATTAAAATCTTNTCAAACAAGAACGAGCATCTCGTGGATGAGGTGGGAATTTTTACTCCGAAAAGAACGAAGACTGACAGNTTGAAGGCTGGCGAGGTGGGTTACCTTATTGCCAGTATTAAGAATATTGATGGGGCGCCAGTGGGCGACACCATTACGGGAAGTAAGAACCCTGTTGAAACGCCACTAGAAGGCTTTAAGCCGGTTCAGCCACGCGTATTTGCAGGCCTATTTCCGACTTCGGGTGAGGACTATGAAAAATTCAGGGATGCGCTTGCAAAGCTTCGATTAAATGATGCCGCTTTACAATATGAGCCAGAAAATTCAGATGCTCTCGGGTTTGGTTTTCGAATTGGCTTCTTGGGACTTCTTCATATGGAGATTGTACAAGAGAGGCTTGAGCGTGAATATGACCTCGATTTAATTACAACTGCGCCGACCGTAATTTATGAAATTTTAGATACTAAAGGTAACGTTTCACTGATTGATAGCCCTTCAAAGCTACCTCCAGTTCAAACCATTACTGAGTTCAGAGAGCCCATCATTACAGCAAACATATTGGTGACCAGTGAGTATGTTGGTCCTGTGATCAGTCTCTGCGTTGAAAAAAGAGGGGTACAAAAGAGTATTAACTATATGGGAAGGCAAGTATCGATCGTCTACGAACTGCCTCTCAATGAGGTCGTTCTTGATTTCTTTGATAAACTTAAATCAGTTTCACGAGGCTTTGCCTCGATGGATTACCACTTTGAGCGTTATCAAGCTTCTGATTTAATCCGCCTCGATATTCTGATTAATAATGAGAGTGTCGATGCGCTTGCACTCATTATTCATAGAGACAACTCTGTCTATAAAGGGCGTGAGATTGCTGAAAAGATGAAAGAGCTGATTCCGAGGCAAATGTTTGATGTCGCGATTCAGGCTTGTATTGGCGTTAAAATCATTTCCAGAACCAACGTCAAGGCGCTCAGAAAGAATGTGACCGCTAAATGTTACGGCGGTGACATTACCAGAAAAAGAAAGCTACTTGAGAAGCAGAAGAAAGGAAAGAAGAGGATGCGCTCGATCGGAAGGGTGGATATACCGCAGGAAGCTTTTCTTGCCGTTCTTCATATCGACTAGATCATCTCTTCGAGCTTTTTAAACCAGTCGGTGTGATCTTTAGTGCAGACCAGTGTTGGCTCAATTTCTGGCGTCTCCATAGTGCTCCCGAGTGGCGCCATCATCCAGCCTTTTGCACTCGAAAACCTTGGCGCTCTAGAGCCGCAATTTTTACAAAAAGCATTCCCAAAGGTATTGGGCGGCTCCATCACATACTCACCCACCCTGTCTTTGCCAGTAAGCCATTTAAATTGATCTGCTTTCACAAATAGATTAGTCGCAAATGCAGCGCCCGTTGCCTTTCTGCAGCGAGAGCACTGACACAAGCCAAAAAACTCATAGGGTCCAGATAGCTCCCAAGAAATCTGACCACATAGACACTCACCCTTTAATGTTTTATACGTTTTCATTATCTCGATTTTATATTGCTAAAACCTCTAAAAAGAACTTCGTTCCAAAATAAGATAGGACGAGGACAGCGAAAGCAACCTGTGTGGATAAAACAATGAGCTTACCTCTCCATCCAAAGACCATATGGCCAAATAAAATAACAGCAAAACCAATCCAAGCCATCACAGACAAAATCGTTTTATAGGTCAGCTGCTGGGTGAAGAAATCAGAAATATATAAGTATCCCGATATTANAGAGAGCGTCAGCAGTAAGAAACCCATTTTTAGCGTCTGGTAGAGAAAGTCTTCCATGGTTTGNAGNGCAGGAAGTTTGTCTACAAAAGTGTTGAAGTTGTGCTCGTGCAAGAATCGCTCCTGAATACTGAGAAGGATCGATTGGCCNACCGCAAGAGCGAGAAGGGCGTACGCTCCAATTGACAAAAAAACATGCGCTGCAATCGAGATTGAGAGGAGTTTNCCNTCATTACCAGGAAACATAAAAGAGACGATGACNGCTAGTGCGCTGAGCGGATAAACCAGCATCCCTAAGGANTGAATCGGCTTGGTAAAGGAGGTTAAAAATAATAAGGTTGCGACAACCCATGCCACAAAAGAGATACTAACCGTNAGTCCAAAAAAAACGCCGTCATGTTGCCACATCTCAAACAATATGTATCCGTGCGAAGAGACGGCTACCAAGAGCATCAAATTAACAAGTAATCGATGTTGGCTTGAAACGGTGTCTAAGACAAAATAACGGGTCAAAAGAAGCCCAGCGAGCAGATAAGCAATAAATGGCAGAGTGTGGAGTATAGGCATCTCTAGCTTTGTCTTTGCAAAAGATTATATAATACGATATTTCAATGAACTAGAACGCAATGTTTGATAATTTAACACAACGTCTATCCAATAGTTTTAAGGCCCTTCAAGGTAAAAATAAATTATCTGAAGAAAACATTAAAGAGGCAATTCGTGAGGTTAGACGATCGCTTCTTGAGGCCGATGTAGCGCTTGATGTTATTAAATATTTTATTGAGCGCGTTCAAACCAAAGCGATTGGTCTNAAGGTGGGTGAAGGTTTAAGCCCGTCTCAAGCCTTTGTCAAGCTAGTCGANTCAGAGCTNACNGAGGTTATTGGCGGCCAAAACGAATCCTTAAATCTCTCGACGCAGCCACCAGCGGTTGTGATGGTTGCCGGCCTTCANGGTTCGGGTAAGACAACCTCCNTTGCAAAACTCGCCAGGTTCCTTAAAGAAGAGCAAAAAAAGAAAGTTCTTGTTGTCAGTGCTGATGTCTATAGACCTGCAGCGATAGAGCAGCTCAAGGTTCTTGCAGAACAAGTCGATGTGGATTTTTTCCCGTCAACGATTGATGACAAGCCTGAAAAAATAGTTAGCGACGCTAAAAAGCAAGCGCAATCTCAGTTTCATGATGTGCTCTTAGTTGATACAGCAGGAAGACTGGCCATCGATGAGCAGATGATGTCTGAGATTCAAATACTTCAAAAGAAGGTCAACCCAATTGAGACGCTATTCGTTGTCGATTCTATGACCGGTCAAGACGCTGCTCATACTGCAAAAGCGTTCTCGGATAAACTCCCGTTGACAGGCGTTATCCTGACCAAGACAGATGGTGATGCGAGAGGCGGCGCTGCGCTTTCAGTTAGGCATATTACAGGTAAGCCAATCAAATTTATGGGTGTTGGTGAAAAAACTGACGCTTTGGAGGCGTTTCACCCAGACAGACTTGTTTCTCGGATTCTTGGAATGGGCGATGTCCTCTCTCTTGTTGATGAAATTTCTAAAAAGGTTGACCACAAGAAGGCGCAAAAAAATGTCCAAAAAATGGCGAAAGGCCGATTTGATCTTGATGACATGAGGGACCAGTTGATGCAAATGCAGGAGATGGGCGGAATGGGCGCTTTGATGGATAAACTTCCAGGCATGGGTCAAATTCCCCAAAGCGTTAAAAATCAAGTTATTGGCGATTCTGAGAGCTCTAGAATGATTGCCATTATCAACTCTATGACACCTAAAGAAAGAAACCACATTAACTTAATTAAGGGTTCTCGTAAAAAGAGAATTGCTGCGGGCTCTGGTACCGATGTTCAGCATGTCAATAAATTGTTGAAGCAGTTTGAAAAAATGCAAAAAACAATGAAAAAGATGAAGGGCGGCAAGATGAAAAAGATGATGCAGCAGATGGGCGATATGCAGGGGCAGGGCGGAATGCCTGATATGTCTAAGATGCCTGGCCTTGGAAATAAAAAGTTTCCGTTTTAGCTCACCAAATTTTTTTCACTGAAGCCCCTTGAAGTTTATGGTTTTTGATATAAAATTCGACCCATTGATTAGCCATGTGAGTCGATGAAGTTAAATCTTAAAATCTTGACACTGCTTTTGATAGGTTTGTTTTCAATGCACTCGTCACTATCTTATGCAGATGAGACGACTGAGACCGTTCAGCTATCATTGGTTATTACGGCTGCTGATCAGATTAATTTAACAGCTGTCAAGCAGGTTGAAAAGGGTTTAAACTCCTATGAGGCAATCAAGCAGCTTGTTGTTGTCGGAGTGAAAGAGACAAGCTATGGCCCTCAAATCATGTCTTTAGGCGGAATTGAGGCGGTTGGAGATGCTTATTGGGCTTTATATGTGAATGGCTCAATGTCAATGGTTGGGGCGCACGATGTGATTCTTTTAGAGGACACATTGATTCGCTTGAACATGGAAGACTTTTAAGATATTATTGATGGAAATTTAACGGAGAGAAATGATGGACAATCAGGATTATAAGCTTAACTCAAGTTTTAGTTATTTAGTTATTTTGGCAGTCTTAATTGCCCTAGGCGTTGCTGGAAGACTTCTTCCGCACCCACCAAACTTTACGCCGATGGCAGCCATTGCACTTTTTGCTGGCTTTATCTTTGTTAAGAGATATATGGCTATTATCGCTGTTATCGTGACAATGCTTCTTTGTGATTACTTTGCTTTCGGGTCGCTCTCTGCAAGTTGGTTCGCCTCAAAGTCGATGTTTGTTGTTTACTTAGCATTACTATTTCCAATCATTTTCAAAAACTTTCTACAGAAAAAACTTGGCGTTTTAAGAGTAACGGGTGCTGCACTTGCAAGCTCTAGTGTGTTTTTCATCGCGACGAATTTTGCAGTTTGGGCTTTCTCACCGATGTACGCTAAAACTTTTGAGGGCCTCGTTCTTTGTTACACGATGGCCATTCCTTTCTTCCAAAACACGATTGCTGGTGATCTCATCTGGTCAGGCGCAATTTTTGGAGCATACTTGGCTTTGCGTAACTACTCAAATTTGCAAATCTTCAATCAGAAAGATTCTTTAATTTTTAATTAAAGCTTCGGTTTGATCGATTGCTTTTCTTGTAAATCGATCATATTTACGCCATGAGCAATCATTTAAAAGGACTCTTGATGACTATCTTTGCGGTAGTCATCCTAAGTCCTGACTCAGTTTTAATTAGGTTAGTGGAGGATGCATCTCCCGAAGTTGATAGCTGGACTGTATTATTCTGGAGAGGAACTTTATATGCAGTGGGAGTGTCGACACTGGTATTTTTAAAGTATCGATCTAAGACAATATCAGAATTCAAAAATATTGGAAAGGGCGGCTTATTAATTGGCTTCTTTTCAGGCATCAGTACTGGCACATTTGTCTTTGCTATTGTCTACACATCGATTGCAAATGCGCTTGTTATTATTAGCACGGGGCCAATCATGATTGCGATTGTAGCCTGGGTCTTACTTCGAGAGAAGTCTAGCCTGGTGACCTGGATTTCAATGATTATTGTTTTTATTGGAATTTACATTGTGATGAGCGGTAGTATTGGTGGCAAGAGTCTTGTAGGTGACTTTTTTGCACTTATCACAGCTATCATGATGGGCTTTACCTTTACCCTTACTAGAAAATATAAAGACATTAATATGGTCCCTGTCAATGCCATTGGTGGCCTAATTGCAGCATTAATAGCCATCTTTATGGCTAATACAATAGCGGTTCCCAAAGAAGTAGTGACTTACATTATTGCAATGGGCGTCATACTCTCGATCTCCTTTAGTTTGATTACCATAGCGCCAAGATATATGCCTGCTGCTGAAGTCGGAATGATTATGCCTTTAGAGACTGTTCTCGGCTCTTTGATTGCCTGGTACGTCATAAAGGAGGAACCAACAATGAACGCTCTCATTGGTGGTTCAATAGTTATCATTACGTTATTTTTGCATTCTTGGTACAGCACCAATCAAGCTCATAAAATTGAAAATATCTAGGAACTATTAGATGTCGAATCATTTAAAGGGGCTATTAATTGCATTTTTTGGTGTCTTGNTTTTAACGCCTGAAGGCATTCTGGTTAAGTTAGCCAACTCAGACAGNTTCACAATTCTATTCTGGAGAGGTTTGTTTTTAACACTCAGCATTCTCATCATTTTGCTGATTAGTTATCGGTCTAATGCTTTGAATCAGATAAAAGGTATTGGCAAAGAGGGATTATTAATTGGGTGTTTGACAGGCTTTGGCGGCACCACATTTATTTTGGCTATTCACTATACTACCCTAGCCAAAACACTTGTGATTATCAGTGCATCTCCGCTCATGGTTGCTCTCGTTTCTTTTATTCTTTTAGGGGAGAGGCCAANGCTGTTTACATGGCTCGCAATGCTCATTGTGTTTTCTGGTATCTATATCGTNATGTCAGGNGATACCAGTGGGCTAAATTTAAAAGGGAGTTTATTTGCATTAGCCTCCGTCACCAGTGGCGGCTTTTCGTTTACGCTTTTAAGAAAATATAAAGAAGTGAATATGGTTCCTGCAATGGCAATAAACGGCTTATTTATTACTTTCGTTGGGCTATTCTTTGCTGACAGCTTAAGCTTGTCTTCGCAAGCCATGACCTACATTNTTATTAGCAGTGTCTTAGTTGCAATTTCGTTNTCATTGATTACAATAGCGCCTAGATATATACCAGCTCCAGAAGTGGCGATATTCTTTCCAATGGGAACCGTTATTGGAACGGTACTGGCATGGCTTATACTCAAGGAAGAGTTATCGAATAACGCTGTTTTTGGAGGAGTAGTTGTGATCTTAACGTTATTTATTCACTCGATTTATAGTGCGAGACAATCAAACAATTAATTATGATGAAATCACAAGCAATTAGAGCCGACTTACTGATGCTTCTTGCGGCAGCGATATGGGGTTTTGCCTTTGTTGCTCAGCGAGAAGGGATGGANACGATGGGCCCATTCTTATTCAATACGGCTCGGTTTTTTATCGGTACAGTCTTTTTATTGCCAATAGTTTGGTATTTATCAAAGAAAAAAAAGATCTCAACTGGCAAGGAAACATCCACTAAAAAATTATGGGTTGCTGGGACGGTTGCCGGTCTATTTCTGTTTACAGCTTCAAGTTTTCAGCAGGTTGGTATCCAGTACACGACCGCTGGAAAAGCCGGCTTTATTACCGGTCTTTATATCTTTTTTGTGCCGCTTATCGGCATCTTTTTTGGTCAGAGAACGGGCTCTGGAACCTGGCTAGGAGCTTTCATTGCGGTCATTGGATTATATCTTCTGAGTATCAATGAAGACTTCAGCATTGCTCGCGGTGACCTGCTTCAACTCATATGCGCGGTTTTCTTTGCTGCACATGTTTTAGTGATCGGCTATGTTGCCAAGAGAATGGACCCTTTAAAGCTCTCCCTGATTCAGTACTTTGTCTCGGGCGTTTTAAGTTTCTTTATTGCGGTTGCTATCGAAGTGATCACGTGGCAGATGATAGTAGACACTGCGATTCCGCTTCTGTATGCTGGAATTATGTCGATTGGAGTCGGGTATACCCTTCAGGTTGTTGCTCAGCAGCACGCTAAATCCTCTCATGCTGCTATTATATTAGGGTTGGAGGGGGCATTTGCAGTTCTTGGTGGCTGGCTTATATTGGATGAAAACTTATCTACTAGAGGCCTGATTGGTTGCGGATTGATGCTGTCTGGAATGTTCTTGTCCCAGTTATTGCCTCGTTTAAGGTTCAATAAAAGCTAACCCAAGAAAATCTTATTTCTCATGGTATGATTATCCTGCTTCTTTGTGTTCAATGTAATAGTGGAAATTGATGAATATTATCGATCTTCAAAACATAACAGTATTTCAAGGAAGAAACAAGATCCTTGATGATTTCACTTTAACTATTGACGAAAGTCAAAGTACAGTCATTTTAGGTCCAAATGGCTCCGGAAAAACGACCCTACTTAAGCTCTTAAACCGAGAACTTTATATCGTAGAAGACCCAAAAAGCAGCCTTAAAATTTTTGAAAAAGACAGGTGGAATGTTGATGATCTGAGGTCTAACCTTGGCGTTGTCTCTCAGCATCTTCAGTACGGCTATTCAAACAGTGCCATTGGTTTGTATGTCGTACTCTCTGGTTTTTATTCGAGTGACGGCATATGGCAGCACCAAACATTTGAAGAAGAGAAGTTAAATCGTGCTAAAGAGGTGATGGATCTATTGTCCATATCTGAGCTTCAAGATAGGGCGTTCTCTTCGATGTCTACAGGCGAGCAAAGAAAATTTTTACTGGCAAGGTCTTTAGTGAATGACCCAGCTGTTTTGGTATTTGATGAGCCAACGAGTGGCCTGGATATGAGCACCTGTTTTCAGTATCTTGAAATTATAAGAGAACTCATTGGTATGGGAAAAAAGGTTGTTTTGGTGACGCATCACGTTCATGAAATTCCGCCTGAGGTAACCAGAGTTATTCTTTTAAAAGAGGGTAAGGTCATTGAGGATGGTAACAAGGATGAAATTTTAACAGACACTAACCTTACAAACCTATTTGACTGGCCGATAAAGTTAGTTAAAGAAAACGGTTATTACCAAGCAATGCCTGGCTAGTTAGTCAGAATCTGTACGATAGAGTGCCGATAATGCATGCGCCTGAAGCCCTTCACCAAAAGCTAATGTTGAGGCAGTTCCACCTAATTTATTAGCCCCTTCTTTTGACGCCATAATGATGCTTGATCTCTTTGTAAAGTCATAGACTCCGAGCGGTGATGAAAATCGAGCAGTGCTCGATGTAGGTAGGACATGGTTGGTTCCAGCGCAATAATCTCCGAGAGCTTCAGATGAGTACTTACCCATAAAGATTGCCCCGGCATGCCTAATCTCATCA
>JGI26247J51722_1000948_pt1 | contig 11624 bp, 9 predicted proteins | sample SaaInlV_100m_DNA_2_FD_51722 | JGI IMG/M metagenome (IMG submission 51722)
GGTAATCGACATGAATGCGCTGGTCTTGATTGTCCTGAATATTTTTTCTAGTCTCTCTTCCGTATTTTGCCCACACGTCAGATTGCGTCAGTCTGGTATCNCAAATAGCGACCCCCAACAGGTCAGAGACCGCGCGCAATAATGATTCTTGCAAAGTAATTTGATTCAGCGCTTGAATCTGTGAAGGGAAGTTCATCGCGCCGGTGCTGCCGAAATCTGTAATCGCGGTGGCTTCATCAGAACCCGATTTCGGATAGTGTTTTCTCGCCGCGTCGGACATAGCATCAATGGCAAGTGGATCGATTAGCCCATTAACGAACACATAACCCTCTTCTTGCCAGCGGGATATCTGCGCAGGACCCAGTCTGTTTTTCAAGTCTAGGGCCTCTGACATGATTTGCCTGTTTTGAGTGACATTGTCAGACATATTGTTCATCTCCTGAAAACGGTTGGGCATGAATTTCGCTCAGGCCATAATTCTTACTGATGGAGAGGGTTAACTCAAGAAGCAACTTTTGATGCGGCGCCTTATGCCACTATAATAGAGACTTAGATTCTAGTTAACTGGCACGAAAAGATGAGTCCTGAAGCGGCCGAAGGCAAACCGATAGCGCTAATTTTATGGCGTAAGAAAGAAAACGAGGAAGACGATTTAGCCGTGTTTAAGGGCGTGTTGACTCAAGAGGATGGGATATATCACCTCGATCGTGAAGCGGGTTTCGACAGAGTAATTAAAGAGGAGTGGTTGCAACGTATTGACGCTGTCCCCGCTGAGCTCAAAGAAGTGCTGCTCGACTGTGACTTTCAGCTCTCTTTAAATCTCAGTGAGCTCGACGAAGTGGGTGGTCTTGAGAGTTTCGGTTTCAGTTGGCCAGTTTCTGCAGCGTAGACTGATGCGATTGATCCCCTAAGGCCGATAGCGCAAGCGCGACGACAGTCATTCAAGGGGGGGCATCATCTGACTGCCATGGGCAATGGTGCACTCCGTTGTGTTTGTTCTCAAATAGCCTATTTTTTCATACCAAAGCAAATATCTGCGACTTCATCGTAGGTGGCGACGAAATGCATTTTGAGTCCCTTCTTAAGGTAGTCGGGCATCTCAATATAATCTCGCTCGTTGTCCGAGGGGATGATCAGTTCTTTCACGCCGGCTCTTTTAGCGGCGATAACTTTTTCTCTGATGCCTCCGACAGGGAGCACTCTGCCAGTGAGGGTGAGTTCTCCGGTCATGGCAATATCTCTGTTTAGTTTCCTGTTTTTTGCGAGGGAAAGCAGAGCGGTTGCCATTGTGACGCCGGCACTTGGGCCGTCTTTCGGCGTGGCGCCTTCAGGTACATGTAGATGTACAAATGCGTCCTTAAAGAAATCTGTTTCGCCACCGAGTATGTCTAGGTGCGATGAGACATAGCTATAGGCAATCTGTGCAGACTCTTGCATCACGTCACCTAATTGCCCCGTTAATTTTAGTCCCTGCTGCCGGTCGTGTACAAGAGACGCCTCAACTGCCAGCGTAGTGCCACCCATTGCCGTCCACGCAAGCCCATTGATAACACCCAATCCTCGCTGTGGCCTTTGTTTTTTGAATATAGGAGCACCAAGATAGTGTTCAACTTCTTTGATGCCGACGCTGATACTTTTCTTACCTTGCTCAAGTAACTCAACGATAGCTTTTCTAACGATTCTTCCCAGTTGCTTCTCAAATGCCCGAACGCCAGACTCTCTTGCATAACCATCAACGACTGCGCGCAGAGCGCCATCTGTGATTTTCAGTTTGGATGTACGTAATCCGGCTTTTTGTAATTGGCGCTTCCACAAGTGGTGTTTACCTATTTGAACTTTTTCTTCTGTCAGATAACCCGCCAGTCTGATTGTCTCCATACGGTCAAGCAACGGTCCAGGAATGGTGTCGAGTTGATTAGCAGTGCAGACGAACAGTACCTTGGATAGGTCGACGCGAAGATCTAGGTAGTGATCAAGGAATTCATTGTTTTGTTCCGGGTCCAGAACTTCCAGCAACGCCGAGGCTGGGTCGCCTTGATAGGAGGCGCCAATCTTATCGACCTCGTCCAGCATGATCACCGGGTTGCTGACGTCGACTTCTTTTAGTGCTTGGATTAGTTTGCCTGGCATGGCGCCGATATAGGTTCTTCTGTGCCCTTTGATCTCTGCCTCGTCTCTCATGCCTCCAAGACTGAAGCGATAAAATTTTCTGCCAAGGGCATTGGCGATTGACTTGCCGATTGAGGTTTTGCCAACCCCAGGTGGACCCACTAACAGGAGTATTGAGCCTGATATCTCTCCCTTGTAAGCGCCTACGGCGAGAAATTCAACAATACGCTCCTTAACATCGTCCAGACCATCGTGGTCCCTGTTCAGCGATTTACGAGCGAGTACGAGATCAAGCTTGTCGTCGCTTGTCACGCCCCAAGGTACAGAGGTAACCCAGTCCAGATAGTTTCTGGTAACGCCATATTCTGCTGAAGATGGGTCAAGGACCTGCAGCTTTTCCATCTCCTCTTTGATGCGCTCAACAACGTGGTCGGGCACATTTCGCTTGAGTAGTCGTTCGCTAAACTTCTCCGAGTCGGCCTGGCGATCGTCCTTTGAGATCCCCAGTTCTTTCTGAATTACTTTGAGTTGTTGATGAAGAAAAAACTCTTTCTGTTGATCGCTGACCTGTTGTTGTACCTGTTCATTGATCTGTGCCTGCAGTTTTGCTGCGTTAAGTTCGGTTTGCAGCAGAATAAGCACTTTTTCCATTCTTGGAATGAGCGGTAACGTTTCGAGTATTTCCTGCATCTCGACGGGTTTGGCTGAAGTGATCGCAGCAGCAAAATCCGCTAGAGGTCCCGGTTCGCTTGTATCGAAGTAGTTCAAATACTGNTTCAACTCTTCGTTGTAGAGAGGGCTTAGCTTCATCAATTCCTTGATGATATTGATCATTGCCGTGGCATAGGCTCGCACCTGGTTGGCATCTTCATTAACAGGAGATTCTAGGTATTCGACCCTTACAACAAAAGGTGGTTGCTTACGAATCCACTCTACGATGCGGAAGCGCTTCATGCCCTGGGCAACAAACTGTAGTTTGTCTTTGACTTCATTCAGATGATGAATGCGTGCGACACATCCAATCTCGGCAATATCTCCTGCTTCTGGTATTNCTCTACCATCAGGCATGGTGGCATAGCTCAAAGCAATAATTTTATGGGCGGATTCGGCAGTTTTTCTTATGCCGGGCCCCCAGGGTTGCTGGTCGACCACGACGGGTTGGACCAGAACGGGAAAATACGGCCTGGATGCTAGTGGAATCAGTTGAAGTGTGTCTGGTAATAACTCATCCGGTCTTGCGATTGCGGTTGAGGGATTACTATCATGGGGAATAAATTCGCTACTCATGGTGGTATCTATTGCTTGAATAATGATGGCTCGTAGCAGGTAGATTGGGTCGAAATTGACCTTTTCAAGCGTCTCTTTGCAGGGAAGTTTCCGTTTCGGCATATTGTTGATCAAGCTTTTCCCGAATCTCCGCATAAGCTGATCGCGTTATTTTATATCGGGTAATCAGATAGATNGGGATGAAATGTAGTAGGGGTAATGCGATCCCTACAGTGATACCCAGATGAGTAATGGTCTGAGACGGTATCTCTGAGGGTAAAACATTGGTTGGAAACTGAATAAGCGTGAGAACTAACCCACCCATCATGATGCCAACACCGGAAATTGCCTTGCCCGAAAATGATAAAGCAGCATTGAACATGGCTTCCTGTCGGTAACCAGTTCTGAGTTCATGGTCGTCGAGGGTATCGGCGATCAACGAAGCGGAAATAATACCTTGCACGACAGCAATACCCGCACTTAGCACGCCAGTGCTCACCAGAATAATCAAAAGCCGTGGGTCACCATTGTCGGGAAGCACATCCAGAAAGCGCAGACTGACTAGGAATACACCGTCCAGAACACTCGCTACCGCAGCAATAATCAGGATGTCTCTTTTGTCCCAATTCCGCTGAAGATAGGCGACCATCGGAAAAGCTAGGATAGCGCCGATAGCAGAGAAGGCGAACCAGCGGAGGTCCTCGGTCTCGAACCCCCAGAAAAACGTGGTCATGTAAATGCCAAGATTTGTCGTCGTGCCTGAAATTGCCGAAGAAACCAGAACGATGATAAAGAGCAGCGCAAATTGTTGATTCTTTAATGCTCGCCACAACTCGGTCGCTGTCGTCGAAAAACTGAATCGGGTTCGGGGACCCGTATGTTGTCGCAGATAAGGGATTTCCCTCTTTGTAAGCAACGTGGTTGCCAGCGCGCCGCCGGTGAGTAGCAAACCGGCAGACATGGCGAGTACAGGATAACCTTCGGGGTTAAGCTGTCCCACCGGAAAAGCTTCGGTTCCCGGCATGACAAATGTGAAGATGAATAGCGGGAAGCATACGGCGATAAGCCAGCCAAGGGCGTAGCGATAGGCCATGACAGAGGTTCTGTCCTCGTAGTCGTCGGTCAATTCAGCCGCAATCGCCGCCCAGGGGACAAAATAGAGCGTCATAAAACCTCTGGTTGCCAGAGTAAATCCAAGTAACCAGGCAAAAAGGGTGATTTCTTGTAATCCCGCGGGAGGCGAAAATAGAAGAAAGATGCTTAATCCAAGTGGCAGAGATGCAATCAGCATTAGCGGGTGGCGACGCCCCCACCTTGTTCTCAGGTTGTCTGAGAGAGAGGCAACCAAAGGATCCGTAACCGCGTCAAACACAATGGCGACTGCGAGTGCCGTTGATACGAGAAAAGCGTCCATTCCAAGGATCTGACTGTAGTAGAGTAGTGCAAACGTATTAAAAACCCAGTTTTTTACTGTGTCGGGAATAGCGCCGACACCCTGGCTAAGTTTTGTCCGAAAGCCCAGTTTTATTGTTCTTTGTTTCCGGTGGTAAATGGGTCTTGGTGTCGTCATTTTGTCTCTGAAATTATTGTCTTTAAGTAAAAACGCTCCCAACGACTATAATCTATCAATCAGTGAGATGTAATAGCTTGTCAGTAGTCTCCAGTGTTCTTTAGAATGGCGGTGTCCGCTTGGCGGGCATTTTGACTGGCTCATTAGTGAACCAGATTGATAGCAGAAGCAGGAACCAGATAATGGATCATTCGAATTACGCCATTGATGAAATGATATCGGCAAAATCAATTGCCGCGCGGGTTGAGGCATTGGCAAAAGAGATTACAGCGAATTATAACGATGCGGATAAATTAGTTGTTGTTGGTTTGCTGAGGGGGTCCTTTGTATTCATTGCAGACCTTGTTCGTGAACTGAAGATGCCGGTGGAAGTCGACTTCCTAGAAGTATCGTCGTACGGTGACGCGATGACAAGCTCAAGGGAAGTGAGGATTCTCAAGGACTTGAGAGGTGAGATAAACGGGTTGGATGTCCTGCTTGTTGAAGATATTGTTGATACCGGCCACACGATGCATCATGTGCAAGCACTGTTAGAATCTCGTGAGCCAAGGTCGCTTGAGGTTTGTGCGCTGCTTGATAAGCCATCAAGACGCGAGGTCGAGGTCGATGTGCGTTGGATAGGATTCGAAATCCCTGACGAATTTGTGGTGGGGTACGGCATTGACTACGCCCAGCGTAATCGCAATCTGCCTTTTATCGGTAAAGTTAGGCTGTTTGATCCTTCCTGAATGGGCAGGGATAAATAGAGCGAGTTAACCGAGGTAGTAGTCCATCAAAGTGAGGTCTTGCTCGCCGGCTTCAATACGTGCGATGGTCTGCAGATGCACTTCATCGGGACCGTCATAAATTCTGAATGCTCTGGCTTTGCCGAATGCTCTCGCNGCAGGCGTGTCGTTTGTCACACCTTTCGCACCATAAAGCTGCACTGCCCGATCAGCAATTGACTGATAAATTCTCGCGACAGCAACTTTTATCATTGATATTTGTTTTCGTGCGGCTTTATTGCCGATTGTGTCTAGTTGGTGTGCAGCCCTTTGAACNAGCAAACGTGCTTGATCCAGTTCTATCCGCGACAGACTGATCGCTTCCTGTGTTGAACTGTACTCATCAATGCGTTTACCAAAGGTCGTTCGTTCCTGTGAGCGTTTGACCATCAAGCTAATCAGCACTTCACATTCACCAATTGCGCGCATGCAATGATGAAGTCTCGCCGGTCCAAGCCGTGCTTGACCAATCGCAAATCCTGCGCCTAGCTCCCCGAGTAGATTTTCTGCAGGAATCCTGACGTTTTTCATTTCGAATTCAGGGTGACGATTAGTCGGTGACAGATGATCGAACACCGGTAAATTCCTCATGATGCTGATNCCCTCGGCATGTCTTGGCACNAGGAACAGAGACTGGCGTTTTGATTTTGGAGCGTCACTATCAGTCACACCAACCACAACAATTAGTTCACATTTCTCATGGGTTGCGTTTGAGGCGAACCATTTTCTGCCGTTGATGACATATTCGTCTCCGTCACGAACAATGCTTGTCGCTAGATTTGTTGGATCCGATGAAGCGACAAGTGGTTCAGTCATGGCAAAAGCAGATCCAATCTCCCCATTAAGTAGGGGGGCAAGCCATTTCTCTTTTTGTTGCTCCGTGGCAAACAACTGCAGGAGCTCCATGTTGGGTACATCCGGTGCGTGACAGTTGAATACCCGCGAAGCCCACTCCAATTTGCCTAGCACCTCTGCGACACCGGTGAACTCGAGGTTCGAGAGTCGTGTGCCAGGCTCGTTGTCATCAAGCCTTGGAAGCGCCATATTCCAAAGGCCGAGGGCTTTTGCTTCCTGTTGGAGAGTACGCTGGATTGTGGGGACAGCTTCTCCGGCAGCGGCTTGTTCTAGCCATAGCTTGTGATTTGGTAAGATGCGGTCGTTAAAAAATGACTCGACCTGATCTCTTATCTCGATGGCGCGGAGGGGTAGTTCAAACATCGAGTTAAGCCTGTGCTGACAGAAGTCAATATAATACCCCCGTCATTGTCACAGGTCAGCCGTAATTTTTCGATAACGCTTATCGCCTGATCATGACCGTATGAACATGAGGGAAAAGATTAGTTTTGCAATTCTGGGACGACCGTCAGCGCGAGAATTGCGCGATTGTTATGGCGACCGTTGAGTTTGGCGATAAAATTGAGGAAGCGCATTTGCCAACGGTACTTAGCATCAAACAAGCGGTAAATGTCTTCAATTTTGGCTGAATCCGTGACGATCGCTGCCGTCCCCGATTCCCAGATATCATGCTTCAGTTTGCCCCGCATGTCACAGGGTGCTATTGCCATTTTACCGTTGTTTCTAATCCGCTTTACTTTGCCAGCTTTTGATTCCGAGAAGACATAATACTCCCCATTATCGCCGGCAAGCCATACCGGTGTTCTGACTTCTCGACCATCTTTTCGATAGGTTGCAAGGTTGACGTAGGTTTCAACAGCAGGATTAAACTTCATATTTNTAATTACTCTAATTTCGTCAGTTTAAGCATAAACCTGTCGGTGTCGCCATATAGACCAGGTGTGAACGCGCCTTTGGTTTTGACATCCTTGAGTTTGGCAAGGATATTGCTGGTTGGATGCCTAGATCAATCAAGTCTCTGACTATACCTCGCTAGTGTCTTAAACGGAAAATCTGTGTTTGATTGATGCGAACGACTTTTTCGTAATGTCAGGCAGAATGTCGCCAACGAATGACAGCGAATTCGAAGTGTGACGATTGTGATGTAGATTTGCTACAGTTGGGTAGAAATAACGGCAAAACAAGAAACCAGAGGGGTAAAAAGATGACAATCACGAAAATTGAAACAGGTACAGAACATCTACTGGCTGAAAATAATGATGGCGTGGCTGTACTCACGCTGAATCGCCCAGAAGCAAGAAACGCGATGTCAGGGGAGATGAATGCGGCGCTGCAAAAAGTGCTGGCTGATGCGGAGCTTGATCATGAGATTAAGTGCATTGTACTCACGGGTGCAGGTAAGGGTTTTTGTGCAGGAGGTGATGTCAAAGGCATGGCAAGTTCCGGCGATGGCACTGTGGGTCCGCGGACAATAGATCAAGCGATTCACGCTCAACGTGTTAATCAGCGAGCGACGGCTGGCAAATTGTTCAAAATGCCCAAACCGACGATAGCCGCGCTGCCGGGTGCGGCTGCGGGCGCGGGTCTATCCTTTGCGCTGGCGTGTGATATGCGAGTAATGGCATCTAACGCGATCATGACGACTGCATTTGCTCGGGTAGGTTTTTCTGGTGACTACGGTGGTACCTATTTCATGGCGCAACTGGTGGGTACAGCCAAGGCGAAAGAGTTGTACTATTTGTCAGACCGCGTTAGCGCAGATGAAGCGCTAAGACTTGGACTAACGAATTGGGTCTGCGAGCCAGATGAGCTGCAGGCTAAAGCGCTTGAAATTGGTCATCGCATATCCTCTGGCCCTACTGTTGCCTATCGTTACATGAAAGAGAATCTCAACCGGGCGCTTGCCGGTGATGTCGATGATTGTATGGATCTTGAGGCGACTCACCATGTGCATTGTGGTCAGACTCAAGATCACAAAGAAGCCAGTAAAGCCTTTGTCGAAAAGCGTGAGCCCGTGTTTATCGGTAAATAGCAGAGCATAAGTCGTTGCAGGGGAGCGTTGACTCAACCGTGGAAAGCTTGAGTCAGTAACCCNTGTTAGCAACAGCGAGGTTTGGGTGAATTAACCCTGGGCCGTTGNGCTGTTGACTGGATCCTGCTGCTGGCCTCTCACAAGTTTACCGGGTAATGCGCCAGTTGCTTCACCTGATTGATAAATAACAGTGCCCGAAACCATCGTTGAAACGATACCGTTTGCGTGCTGTAACAGTCGTTTACCCCCGGCGGGTAGATCGTGGACGATATGTGGTGTCTTCAAGCTGAGCGCCTCATAGTCAATGAGGTTGATATCAGCTTTGTAACCAGGCGCTATCAAGCCTCTGTCTTTGAGCGAATACAGTTCCGCGGGTTGGCGGGTCAGCAAATGAATCGCCTTTTCGAGTTCAAAACTCTTTCGTTCCTTAACCCACTTGGTGATGACATAAATATTTGCGCTGGCATCGCAGATAGAGCCAACGTGTGCACCGCCATCACCCAGAGCAGATACAGTGTTTGGGTGCGTTAGCAATTCAGGTATGTGATCGGAGAAGTTGGCTGCAGGAATATATATGAGGTTGTTGCCATTATTCCCAAGAAAATAGTCGTATAACCACTCAACCGGTTCAACGCCCTCAGCCTGTGCGCGTGCAGCAACAGATGTATCTGGCGCGGGCAGATATTCAATGGGTTCCTCTAACGGATACATTTTGTCGAAGCGACGACTGAACAACTTAACGAATATGTGCGGTTGATCAATATCTTCCCCAAGAATTTGCGATTTGATCTCAGGGGTTTTCAGTTTAGCTATCTTCTCATTCCAAGGTAGATCCTCAAGTGACCTAAAAGTTGGTCTAGGTGAGAATGGACTCATTGAAGCAGGGTGCCCCATCAGCATACCAACGGGTCGTGAAAGCACCTGACCGCGGATATCGAGTCCCTCTGACTGTGCATGTTCGATATGGTCTAATTGCTGGCGCCATAAATCAGGCTGGTTATCCAGATGAAGCAGGGTAAAGGTACCTTTTGCCCCGGTTGATTCGCTGGTGCTTCGGAGAATACTGAACTCCTCATCCAAATCTTCCCAATCGGATATCAGCTGAAATACGTGTCCTTTTTCGCCTGATAGCGCCAGACCTAACTGCTTCAATTCGTGTGTTGCAGCTTTGTAGGTGGGTACGGGGCTGCCGGTGCTGGTTCTATGCACGAGTGTGCGGGAAGTAGAAAAGCCGACACCACCGGCGTTGACACTCTCTTCAATAACAGCCTGCATTTTAGAGATATCTTCATCGGTGGCTGTTTCGCGATTCACCGCACGCTCACCCATCACAAACACCCGAACCGGGCCATGGGGCACTAGCGCAGCGACATCGATATCTCTGGGTTTTGCATCAAGTGTATCCAGATACTCAGGAAAGCTCTCCCAGGTCCAGGGTAATCCCTCGGCCATCGCAGTTTCGGGAATTTCCTCTACACCTTCCATCAACTGGATCAAGACGTCGCGATCTTCCGGTTTGCAGGGTGCAAACCCCACGCCGCAGTTGCCCATGACCACTGTGGTTGTGCCAAGATTAGAAGAAGGATTTAGGTGCGAGTCCCAGGTAGCCTGGCCGTCATAATGGGTATGCACATCAACGAAACCGGGTGTGACGATGAGTCCAGCAGCATCTATTTCGTTTAAAGCGGTATCTGGTAGGTTTTCGCCAACGGCCTGAATCAAGCCATCTTTTACTGCAACATCGAGGATGCCGGATTTTCCGCCGCTGCCATCGACGACGTGCCCGTTTCGAATGATGAGATCATATTCAGCCATACCGCTTCTTCCTCTAATTACTTATCGACCATGTTTTTATCATAAACCACCAACTCGCGCTAATCGTCATTTTCCTGTGCAAAGCAACCAGCCAGCGAAGACTTTCCTTTCCGGCGGTTGCGCGTCAGGATGGATCGCTAGGAGGCACCGACAGATAGCAAGTTCTGCACCGGTTGGTAAAGCGCCTCAAGATAGGCCTTGTCTTCAGCCGCCAGTTCTATTTTGGTCGCTTCAACAAGATCGGATAGTTGCGCTTCCTTTGAAACGCCAACAACGGGAGAGGTGACGCCTTCAACAGTAAACAGCCATGCCACGGCGATCTGGGCCGGTTTTTTGCCGTATTTCTCCGCCACTTCGACAACCCTATCGGCAATTTTGAAGATGTTGTCACCTCGATAGAGTGATTCAGTTCGCTTTCTATCCTGTCCGGAAGATCTGGTNGTCAACCCTTTATCAAAGCTGCCCTGGTAAGCACCTGCCAGTATTCCCCTGGCAAGAGGCGACCAAGGTGTCACCGCGACGCCACTATTCACGCAATAAGGAATCATCTCACGTTCTTCTTCGCGGTAGATAAGATTCAGGTGATTCTGCATCGAAATGAACTTGGTCCAGCCGTTTCGCTCCGCAGTCATTTGTAACTCGGCAAACTGCCAGGCAAACATAGAGGATGCGCCGAGGTAAAGCGCCTTGCCAGCTTTCACGACATCATTTAGCGCTTCCATCGTTTCCTCTATAGGTGTTTGTGCCTGACCGGGAATGCCGTGGGGATGGCGATGAATGATGAGCTGGTCAATGTAATCGTGACCTAATCGTTTCAAGGAACGGTCCACGCCTTCTATGATGTGTTTTCGAGAAAGTCCTCCCTGGTTTGCTGCATGACCCATCGGCATCGATACCTTGGTTGTCAGCACGTATTCGTCCCGTGACAAGAGCTCCTTCAATACTTGGCCTACAACCAGTTCTGAGGCACCAATACCGTAGATGTCGGCGCAGTCGAAGTAGTTAACGCCTTGTTCAATCGCTGCTTTGAATATAGGGCGTGCTTTGTCTGTACCTAGTGTCCAGTCGCCCTGGTGGCCACGGCCCGGCTCACCAAAATTCATTGTGCCCAGGCAGAGTTTTGAAACCCTTAAGCCCGTGTTTTCTCCAAGTCGAACGGAATCCAGCATCTTATTTCTCTTTCCTCATCCATCGACTGGTCGATGCGACATCT
>JGI26247J51722_1000949_pt1 | contig 11610 bp, 7 predicted proteins | sample SaaInlV_100m_DNA_2_FD_51722 | JGI IMG/M metagenome (IMG submission 51722)
CCAATTCTTTTTCTACGTAAAGACGAGTTTTTTCGATGAGGTTTTTAGAGTCCATTCTTATTGATTTGCGCAAGCTAGATAATAGTCGTCCCTAACTTTAGTTACTTTAACATACGCAATACTCATGGTGTTTTTTAAGGCTGGTAGATCAACGGTTATGGCACACACTCAAATCATGGGTTACCATCCGGGGGATTCAATACCAGAGTCTCTTGCTGAAATAGTTTCTGGTTCGAGGGCAAGATTTTTTGCAAAGAGCAAAGCCCTGCAGGACTTTGTGCTGACCGGAATATTGTCGTTTCAGAGCTTGCCTTACCGTCTCGTTGAAGTTGAAGAAACAATAGGAACTAGCTGGCGCCAAGGTAAGGCTTAAGATAAGGGCAGTCGCTTGGAGATGGTAAAAGAAATGGTGCGGTCAATCATCATGTGGCTTGTTGCGGTGCTTGCCGATCCAAAGCGAGTTATAGATAGAATTGAAAAGCGGCAGTTGATGTTTTACTTGTAAGGAGTAGTGGGTTTGCTTTGACCTAGGACCGAGGGTGGAGTCCGCATTCTTTGTGCTCAGGGTTTTCCCACCACCACCGACCTGACCTTATATCCTCGTCGGTTTCTATCGAGCGCGTGCAAGGGGCACATCCAATGCTTGGGTAATTTTTTTTATGCAGCGCATTAACCGGGACATCATTGGTTTTGATATATTCCTCGACCATGCTCAAGGACCAGTCTGCCAACGGATTGATCTTGATTATAGAGTTGTGGTCATCGTCTACGGCAACTTTTTGCAGGTCGACTCGGGTTACTCCTTGTTCTCGTCGTAGACCTGTGATCCAGGCATCCAGGTTTGAGAGAGCACGATTAAGAGATTCTACTTTGCGGATAGAACAACATTCCTTTCTGTCTTCCACGCTTTCACGGAAAGAGAAGAACCCNTTGTCTTTCTGGAGAGTTTCTACTTTTTCTTTATCAGGGAAATAGGCCTTGATGGTAATTCCGTACCTGGATCGTGCGCGATCCATGACCTCGTATGTTTCTTCGTGCAGGCGTCCCGTATCCAATGTGAATATGGTAATGTCTCCTTGTAATCCGGCCAGCAAATCGATCAAGACCATATCTTCCATCCCGAAACTGGAAGCGAGTCCCGCTTTTTGCCCGTATTCATTTTTAGCCCACTGCAATATTTCTTGAGCTGACTTTGGTTCAAACTTTTTGTAATCCATAACCTATGTTTACTACATTTGGACGGAAAAAGAAAATCGCGATCTTGAGGGTGTTGTTACGAATAAAAAAGTTATTCCTGGTTAAGATCATGACGTCCTTGTTTCACACAGGCCTCTTTGCAGGGATTACTTCTTGACAGAGTTCTATCCTATATATAGAGTTTTTTTAATTCGAAGTTTTACTTACTGTACGGTTCCATAAACAGTTAATGGATGGCCTTGGTATTAGAAGCGAGTGCCATTTTTAAGAAAACTGTAGCACTGTTTGGCGCTGGTTTTTTTGGATTTTCAATTTATTTCTATCGCTTCTACTTGTTTATTAAAGATCACTAGCGTTTTATTTGTTTAGAAAATCTAGTTGACTACCCTGCTAATGAACTACTTATTAAAGAAAACTCAGTTCTTGAAGGCGATCATTTTTCCGGTGTGCATCATTTTATTTTTTACTAACCCGGTACATGCGGGTTCAACCGGGCAAAATCTTTTGGTCGAACTAGAAGAGGCGCTTGTATCTCTTGCTGACAAGGTCCGTCCATCGGTAGTGAGCATGTCCGCGTANGTCCCTCCTTCCCCTTCGATCCGTCGGCAGGGCGATNAATCGGGGGTGCCCGCAAGTGCAGGTTCGGGGGTGATTATTGATGGAGTGAAGGGGATTATTGTTACTAATGGTCATGTTGTTCGNGGATCAGGAAAAATCAAGGTTACCTTGCTCGGTGGGGAGGAGAAAGTAGGTACNGTTTTNGGAANAGATGAGGACACTGATATCGCTGTGGTTCAGATTGAAACGGAGAAGCCTTTGTCGAGTTCCATATTGGGTGATTCCTCGGGACTTAAGATTGGTCAATTTGCAGTTGCAGTAGGAAATCCATATGGACTCAATGATACGCTGACCTTTGGGATCATCAGCGGATTGAATAGAGAAAATGTAAACCTCTCACGCTACGAAGACTTTATTCAGACCGACGCATCGATTAACCCCGGTAATAGCGGTGGACCACTACTGAATATTCGGGGGGATATCATAGGAATCAATACGGCCATCATCAACTATGCACAGAGCATCGGGTTTGCTATCCCCTCCAATATTGTTCGTAAGGTTGTGGGTGAGTTGCTTGAGTTTGGGGAAGTGCGACGAGGTTGGTTGGGAGTTGGCATCGAGTCGGTAACCGCGAAAATTGCACAAGAGGTAAAAGGGAGAGCGGGGGAGGGTGTCTGGGTGAACTCTGTTTTCGAGGGGGACCCTGCTCATCGGGCAGGGATTCGTATCGGAGATGTGATTTTAAGAATTGGAGGTACCGCCGTTGATACACCGAGCAGGATGATCCGCCTAATAGGTGCTTTTTCGCCGGGACAATCGGTAAACCTGGATATTCTTAGAGACGGGAAGCGCAAAGTAGTCACCGTCAAGCTGGAAAGCCAGAAAAAAAGACCGGATAAAGTTTTTAAAAAGTCACTTCAGGGTATTGATGAACCGTCTCTGGGTATGGAAGTAGAAAGTCTGGGTGGTGNCAAAGGAGTTGTTGTATCAAGGGTTTATCCAGGTTCCACGGCCGAAAAGCAGGGGCTTAGGGTGGGAGATTATATTGAAGCTATTAATGGAAGAGCAGTCTCCAAAATCATTGAATTTAAAGAGGTTTTAAGCTCTGTTTTAGAAGGCGGGGAAATACATGTATTGGTTTTAAGAGGGGAAGATAAACTGCATATTAAAATAACGCAAAAAGATTAAATTTGAGCTTTGCAAATAGGGTGAAAAAATGATAGGTTCCGGTTGTTAAAAATATATTTTATATATCTTTGTCGCAATGAACGCTGATAGTGGGCGTTTTTTTTATATATTTTTTTGTTTTTTTTTGTCTGTTTACAATTCCAAGGGAGGTATCAACATGTTACGTAGCATCACCAACGGCTGGAAGTCGTGGCAAACGCTGGCTGTTCTTACTTTAGCTTTGAGTTTTGGGCTAGTATCGAACGCTACAGCTGTATCTGATCATAATGCAAAAAAAGCACATGATCGTCCGGCCTGGCTAGACAAGCTTGAGAACCAAGTTAACTATGAAGAGATGATGAGCGGCATGGAAGGCCGTCAAGATCGTCTGGACAACACCTTCATGAAATTGATGGACCGCTTGCAGGGTAAAATAAAAGAACATGCGGTCCCAGCTTCTACAGGTGGTGGTTTTCATGATTCTTGGTCAGAGCACCAGCTACAGCAAAGCTACTTGCTTGGTCCTTCCGAAGCAGGAGCAAAGGTATTCAAAGGTGCCCATTGCCCGAGCAATGCCCCGGTAAAGAAATACAATGTGTCTGCAATTAATGTTGAGATTACCTTGAACCAATGGGGTGATTATTATCCTGGGTACATGTATGTCTTGGATCATAATATTGATCAAGTCAGAAAAGACGAAGTGATAAACGCAAAAGCCCGCGAGGATGAAAATGATCCGGGAACTATCACGAATGGTTTACAGGGTGATATTATTCAGCCTCTCGTTTTACGTGCTAATCAGGGCGATTGCGTAAGAGTTCACGTTACAAATCAATTAGAAGATGAAGATGCCGGGTTCCAGGTAAATGGCTCCGCGATGATCATCAGTTCCTCAGGGTTGCCGGATACAGCTGCTTCCAAAGGAGCGATTATACCATCTGGCGAATCTCAGGACTTCGAGTGGATGATTCCGATCGATGAGCAGGAAGGTAGCCATATGATCATGAGTCATGCCGGTCGTGATCCTTCTGCACTTGGTTTGATAGGCGCATTTATCGTAGAGCCTAAGGGTTCTAAGTATCTCGACCCGTGGGATTCCAAGCCTGTAGGAAGTGGTTGGGAAGTCATGATCACTAATGATGAGGAGCGAGACTTTAGAGAGTTTGTTCTTTTCTATCATGAAGTCGGTGACGAGTCGTTCCGTCCTCTTAACCGTTTTGGAGAAATGATTCCACAGCGCGACCCGTTGACAGATGCGTACCGTCCTTCTGCTCGTGCTATGAATTATCGTTCCGAACCTTTCGGTATTAATAATCTGGCACAGCAAGAGAAAAAGTTTCACTATGAAGATGAATCATTGTCTTATAGTTCTTATACATTTGGTGACGCGCCGACAACGATTCCTAGGTCGTATTTAGGTGATCCGGCCAAGTTCCGACTGATCCATGGTGGTGCAGAGGTTTTTCACTCTCATCATCCTCATGGCGGTACCATTCGTTGGACCCGTTCTCCAAAACGAGAAGTACAAATCAAAAACTTGATTACTGCAGCGTACGATGGTCCGGTCAAATATCCAGTAATTCGTACCACTACTGACCGNGTNGACGTTGAAGTTATCGGGCCTGCTGAGGCACTGGATCTTGAGACTGAGTGTGGTTCCGGTCTTTGTCAGCGTTTAGCGGGAGATTTTCTGTTCCACTGCCANGTAGCGCATCATTATGTTGCGGGGATGTGGGGATACTGGAGGGTTTATAACACCCTGCAGAATGGAAACTATCCGTTCGGTAGCACCGATATTATGCGGCCATTGGCCGAGCTTCCTGACCGTAAGGGGCGTATCCCTCAAGGTGTGTCTTCAGATAAGTTGGTTGGTAAGACGATGGACTGGTTCGGTACTAAGTTTAAGATCCAGGGTAAAGGAAAAAGTGACTGGACCAAAACCGATCGGATCGTTAACATTAAAGATTGGGTAAAGTACATGTTGCCTCCTCAGGGTCGCCCAGGTCATACCGATGACGAGAAGGGCCAGATCCTTTCATACGATGGATCGGTTTGGGATTATGCTTGGAAGAGTACTCAGGCTTTATCTGAGAGAGAATCTACAGATAAGAATCCTAAGTTCAAGGCGCCGCATCCTGGTAAAAGACACCCAATTCAGTTTAGCCCATTATCGGGTAAATTGGCTTGGCCTCATATGACCCCTCACTTTGGCAAGCGAGTTCCTTTTGCGCGTCACCATGGTGGTGCTCCTTGGTTGGAGCCTTTCCATATGGCGACGGATCATGACATCATTACCGCGCAGGAATCTGGTAGTGGTCGATCAGGTCCAAACGTAGAAAGTAGTGCGCCGGCAAAACCGGGTGAGCACGGCCGTTGGAGTCTTTGTCCCGGAGGAGCAGGAAGAAGGCAGTACAATCTGCACTTTATCAACACTCCGATTGAACTTTCGGCTGCTATTGGTAAGACACCACCGATTATCGATAAGTATGGTCTTATATATGTAATCGATGAAGATATGGCAGAGGTGAAGGCCGATCCGAAGAAAGCTATTCCACTGGCTATTCGCGCAAACGTTTATGACTGTGTCGATGTTCTTTTGACCAGTGAGTGGGATGATGATGATTTTACTAACTTTCAGATGTCGAAAATCAATATTCATCCGCACTTTTTTCAGTTTGATAACCAAGCGTCGGATGGTGTGATCTCTGGTTTCTCCTATGATCAGTCAATGAGGTCATATAGACAGTTCGATAAAAAAATGAAAGACGGGCACCATGTAGGAATGCCTGTTCCGATGAACGCCAAGCTTTTGAAGGCTACAAAGCCTGGTGATAAAACAATCGAAATAGAAATGGCGCACCATTCAACTCCATATCATGTAGGTGCTGATATCATGGTTGGTATCGAAGTGCCCAATGGGAAGGATGCTCGGTGGATCACGTCTATTTCTCCTGATCCAAACAAAAGTTTTGCTAAGGATCATAAGTACAAGATCACATTTTCGGAAGGTATGACCCACGCTCATAAAGCGGGACAGATCGTCAGTACCGAATTTGTGCGCTATCGATGGTGGGTGGATGTAGATGTCGGGTTAGTGTTCTGGCATGACCATGCATTTGGTGCAACCACTTGGCCACATGGTGGTATTGGTTCGACGATTGTTGAGCCTTGGGGGTCAACTTATCATGATCCTAAAACTGGAGAACAGATTCGAAGTGGCCCGGTGGCTGATATTCATGGGACAGAACCTTTCGCCTATCAGCGAAATGGAAGTTTCCGTGAGCTAGTTGTGCAGCTTCACGATACCGTTCCGCATACGGCACAGTTAGTGACTGCAGGGAATCCTCCAGGACTTTCTCGTGAGAATGCCATTGCGGCAGGTCAGTCGATTTCCTTCCAAATGCCTACTACCATGCTGGAAGTTGCTTTTCCGCATTTGAACGGTGGAACACATACCACAGGAGGTGGCTTCAACTTCCGTTCTGCTTCACTTGCTGCACGGTTGATGAGTAACGGTGATCCTTCCAAGGTCTTTAGCAGTAGGGTACACGGAGATCCGTCTACCGTAACACTGCGGGCGTATCTTGGGGATAGCGTAGTGTTCCGTATTCTTCATGGCATGATGAACGAAACTCACACCTTCGTTGTTTCCGGTCACGGGTATCGTCCCGAGCGTTATGATCGAGACTCCCGGGTGACAAACGCTCTGCACATAGGTATTGCTGAGCGCTATGATCTGGCCACTACGGCAGGTGGATATCAGCAAATGGCAGGTGATTACATCTACTACGATGGTCGTACCTCTAAGCTGTCGGAAGGTAGTTGGGGAATCATCCGTGTTCATGACAAGCTGCAGAAAGATCTCAAGGTACTTCCCGGTAACGAGAAGCCTAGAAAATCTGCCAAGCAGCTTTGTCCGAAAGGTGCACCGGTTAAGAATTTCAGCGTGGTTGCTATTAACACCAGCTTGAAATTTAATCCGAACGCCGAGGATGAGATTGAGGTTGATTTTGAAAGAAAGCTCCAGTTGCTTAATGCTGATGCGAAAATCTTCGTTCTTGAAGGTGAAGTAGCTAAGGCTGCAACCAAGGGGCATGCACCTCATCCGTTGACACTGCGTGCTAATATCGGTGAGTGCATTAAGGTTAAACTTACAAATCGCTTGAAAAAAGGCAACGCCTCGCTTCATGCGAATAACATTGCGTTTGATCCTTTAGACTCTCAAGGAATCAACGTAGGTAACAATCCTGGTGATCAGACGGTTAAACCTGGCAAATCCAAGGTGTATACCTTTTATGCTCACGAGGATTACAACATCAACGGAGCGTTGCTCTGGGACTTTGGTAACCTGACCGGCAACGTCCGTGATGGAATGTTTGGTGGTATCATCATTGGTCCTAAAGGTTCTGTTTACCGCGATCCAGAAACCGGGAAAGATATTACTCTTGGTAACTCTTGGAAAGCTGATGTTATTATCGACAAGTCCTATCCTGAAAACCGAGGTCTGGAAAACTACCGAGATTTCGCGCTTTACTTCCAGGACGAGGATAATATTATCGGTACGTCATTCATGCCTTACCTGCAGAACGTTGCAGGGCTTACGGGTGTGAATTACAGGTTGGAGCCGTGGACTTATCGCGAGGACGAGGGTTGTGAACTGGGTAATATGTTCACAGCTTGTGTTGCTGCCGATAGTGATCCTGCGACTCCGGTTCTGAAGGCACATGCCGGAGACCGTGTTATGATCAACATCTTTGGTGCTCATAACGAGCAGAACCAGATGTTTAATATGGACGGTCACCAATGGCGTCGCCATCTCAATCAGGAAAACTCTGATATGATCGACGCAGAGGAGTTCGGTGGTGGTGAGTATATCCAGGCGTTTGTTAATGCTGGCGGTACATACAGCAACCCTGGTACCTACCTCTGGTTGAATGCGCGTACTCCTTACCAGCAAGCGGGTCAGTGGGGTTACTTTAAGGTACTCCCTGCAGGCGAGCGATCCATCCTACCTTTAGGTGGGGCGGCTCCAAAAGCTGGGAAGTCAGCCTCTAAAGGGGTTGGTGACGACGTGTTATCAATGAACCAGCAGTAATCATTGATAACATTTACATTGTAACGATACAGGGGGACCCTTCATTTAGGGTTCCCCTGTTTTGCATTTTTTTGTAAGTTTGTGATAGACTATGCGGCATTCTGTTACGACGTAAAATCGTTTGATGTGAGGTACCCACTTTGTGTTTTAGTTTGAGGAGTTGAATTTTTTTGCAATTGATAAACTTTAGGAGGGAATTAGGAAATGAAAAAAGTTTTAGTAGCATTGATGGTGCTGACTGTTTCCATTGCTTTCGCGGGAACTAGTTTCGCAGCCAAGAAGAAGGNTTACGCAGCTGGCACCGCAGGCGCCGGTTCAATCACTGGTGTTGTTTCATTGAAAGGTGCTGCACCAGCGGCAATTATGGAAGANCTTAGTAAAGGGAAAAACTTTGAATTTTGTTCCACTCATCCAGANGCTAAAGACGGTATTCGCCCNCGCNTTAAAGTATTAGCTGCCGGAGGGAAACTAAAGGATGCGGTTGTTTTTATTGAGGAAATAGATGGCGGAAAGCCTTGGGGAGACCTAGGTACGGCTGCATTTGATTTTGAAAAGTGTGACATTAAACAGAAAATGCTTGCAGTACGAAAGCCCACCAAAGCAGAAGCTAAAGATAAAACAAGTACTATTATGANAGTAACCAACCGGGATGCTGACGTTTTGCATAACCCACATGGTTATTCAGTTGCCGGTGCAAACCGTAAGACCCTTTTCAACAAGCCTCTTCCTAGTCAGGGAGATATTGCATATGTCACCAAGAACATTAAGCGATTGAAGAAGAAAAAAGATAAGCATTTCTTCTTGCAGTGCGATCAGCATAATTACATGGAAGCGGATGCACGCATTGTATGGAACCCGTACTACGCGATTACTGGAGCCGATGGAGCTTTCAAGATTGAGGGCATTCCTGCTGGTAAGTACAAAGTGACCGCATGGCAACCTTATGTAGGTGAGGTGTCTCAGGAAGTAACCGTTGGTGCTGGTGCTGCCAAGGCTGATTTTACCCTTGCGGCTAAGTAAGTTTAGTTACAAGTTGTAAAAGGTTTACTTAAAAGGAAAGTTTCGGAGCAGGGTGTCATAGTTTAGCATTCTCCCGCTCCGAATATTTAAAATAATGGGTTACGGTTTAGGCCGTAGCCCATTTTTTTGTGGGCAACACTATGGGGAACAAAGAAGCTACCTAGACTTTCTTAACGATTCCATCAACACCTCTATCTTGCTCATCCTCTTCAATTAACATAAAATGATCATTCTCAAGGTGATATTGGAATTCCTGTTTTAACAAAATCCATATTGTTCCTGTCTAATGTGATTTAAATGAAGCAATTTAGTTTCTGAATAAATATTTAGATAAAGTCTGATGTCTCACAAAAAAAACACGCCAACTAACCAAGGCTCACCCAACCAAATAACAGATGAATACCGAGTACTGCATAAGGTCGCCCAGGTTTTGGAAAGTCCTGGAAGTTTAACGGAGATATTGCAAAAAATAATGCAAACAGTCTGCGGATTTGAGGGCCTTCACGTTGAAAACAAAGCCGGAATCTTTATAGCAGATAATAAAAAAGAAGTCTTACGTCTATTAGTAACCTTCGGGGCTTTTAGTCAGGAATTTCTCGAAAAAGAAAAAGAAGTTCCTTTTGGAGACTGTCTTTGCGGTCGTGTTGCTGTTTCTAAAAAAATATTGATGAGTGAAAGTTGTTTTACTGATTCTCGTCATGAAAGAACCTTCCGGGACATGAAAGCTCACGGTCACTACATTGTTCCCTTAAATAGCTCAGATAACTTGATTGGTGTGATGTTTCTATATACGCATGTAAATCCTTCATGGTATCAACATAGCCAAGAAGTGCTTTTATCTATAGGTGGTCTAATCGCAAATACGATTCAAAGAAAACAGATTGAAGAGGAACTAGAAAGGCATAAATACTCGTTGGAACAATTAGTTGAATCTCGAACCGGTGACTTAATCAATAGTAATAATCGTTTGCAAAAAGAAATTGAAGAACACAAAAATACGCAACAGGTTTTAATAGGTTCTAAAGAAAAATTTCGGAGGTTAAGTGCTCAAATTCAGTCTATAAGGGAGGAAGAAAAAACTCGTATTGCCAAAGAAGTCCATGACCAGCTAGGTCAAACATTGACCGTTTTAAAAATTGACACAACCCAGCTTCAGCAGAGGATCCCAACGGAGTTATCAGAACTAAAATCCCGTGCAACATCAATGACCAATATCGTCGATGATATAATTAAAAACGTTCAACATATTGCGATGGAACTTCGCCCTCCAATACTGATGCTTTTGGAATTTGTGAAGCTATTGGTTGGCAATCAAATGAATACAAGAGAAAGCTAGGTATAAATTTTGACCTTAACCGTCTATGCGAACATATTGACTTAGAAAAAGACCTGCAAACGACTTTGTTTCGTATTTTCCAGGAAGCAGTGACAAATGTCATCCGACATGCCAACGCTACCCAAGTGAGAGTGGCAATGAATTATGACAACGAAAATCTAATTTTTAAAATCGCAGACAACGGTACCGGAATAAATAAGAAAGATATAGAAAGCCATGAGTCACTAGGGTTAATCGGAATGAAGGAACGTGTTCATCCATGGGGTGGACAAGTTGAATTTAAAGGTTTGCCCGGTAAAGGTACAAATGTAATTATCACTATTCCTTTATCATTAAAATGACGCCCGAAAAAGAAAATTCTATCAAAGTTCTAGTTGCTGACGATCATGAAATAGTGCGTCAGGGGCTTAAAACTATAATTTCAGAATGTTTAGATTTAAGTATTGTAGGTGAAGCAGAAAACGGGAACGAAGTTCTAAAAATAGTAAAGAAAACAAAAGTTGATGTCGTTCTTCTAGATTTTGACATGCCGGGAAAAAACGGATTGGATACCTTAATTGAACTGAAGGCATTGTATCCAAAGCTACCTGTTATGATCTTAAGTATTTTCCCGGAAGATCACTATGGAACCAGATTTTTAAAGGCGGGGGCTTCTGGGTATCTACAAAAATCCAGTGCTACAGACCAGCTAATTGATGCCATAAGGAAAGTTTTTAACGGCGGTAAATTTATATCCTCTGCTCTCACGGATAAATTGGTTACGGGTTTAAATAAAGACGATGAACAGTTTCTTCATGAATCTTTAACAGATCGGGAGTTTCAAGTTTTTCGTTTGCTCTCCACGGGTAAAAAACTAAAGGAAATAGCCGACGAACTATGTCTCAGTATTAATACAATCAGTACCTACCGGTCGCGCATACTTCAGAAAATGGATCTGAAAAATAATGCTGACATTGTCCGTTACGCCATCAACAATGGCCTGTCCAACTAGCAACGCTATTTGCTGCTAACTTGAGGAGTTATTCTCCTTTAACATGGGTTATTTTAGCAGTTTGAAAAATTTTGTTCGGCTTCAATGACCATAGGAAATAAAATATTATTTTCCTTGTGGATGTGTAGGTGAGTATCCTCTTCAAGGTCTTTTAACGCTTTATACAATGCACCCCAAGTACTACAAGCGCCTTTGGGTAGATTAAAATCCTTTGTTAGTTTCCTGATTTTTAAAAAAATATTTCCT
>JGI26247J51722_1000953_pt1 | contig 11578 bp, 8 predicted proteins | sample SaaInlV_100m_DNA_2_FD_51722 | JGI IMG/M metagenome (IMG submission 51722)
TGGGATCATCTCTGAAAGAGATTACCCAGGTAAAGCAAAAACTCTCCATAAACCTATTCAGGATGTCCTTGTAAAGGAAATTATGAGCAGCCATGTAGTACATGTAAGCCCTGATGATAGTATCGAGCATTGTATAGAATTAGTTATGAAAAACCGCGTGAGACATCTACCAGTCCTAAGACAGGAAAAAATATTTGGCATTATTTCGATTGGAGACCTATCAAGAATAGGACATCTCAGCTAAGAGAAACTATTGCCTACCTTGGCCATTTTATATGGCCAAGGTAGATTCTAATTTAGAATAAATCTAAATAATATTTATATCTGCTATTATTACCCTAATATCGATAATAAATTAAAATTAGGAAAATAGTAGCCAAACGCCATGATTTTGTCTCGAACCTCCAAGTATGCTATTCAGGCACTTATCTACATGGCCACGCAACCGCCTGGCGTGGCCATACTCAATCGTACAATTGCTAAAGAACTAGGAGCTTCGCCTACCTATCTGGCAAAGATATTACAGAATTTATGTAAATTTGATCTACTTTATTCCTTCCGAGGAAATCAAGGTGGTTTCTGTTTAAGAGAAAACGGCAAAGAAATAAATTTATTGCAGATTGTTCTTGTTACCGAAGGTCCAGGATTAAAGGAAGAGTGTGTTCTAGGGTTCAAGGTGTGCAGCGATAAGAATCCTTGTCTAATGCATACTCAATGGTCTCCTATTAAGCAGGAAATAATAAGGCTACTACAAAATAAGAATTTAGAATTCCTGGCTTCAGAGGTATTAAGTGGCAAAAAATTAGTATCCGACTTCCCTGATTCTTTGTAGAAATTAGAACCAGTATCTAATAGCAAAAATTAGACGTCTATCCTTATCCGAAAATACCCTACCAACAATGAATCATTTTCATGATAGTTGTATATAATCATCGTATCTTATATCGTAAAATTTTTAGCTTTAAATCGAGATAGTAAATGCCTACTATAAAAAATAGTAATTAGTTTTCATCACGGTTAGCACAGGATTTATATTTGTATACTTAAATTATGGAGAAGCTAACTCTCATATTCACACTGTTATTCTCAACAGTAATTTTCTCATTACCGTCCTATGCAGAAGGGTTCTTATCGCCCTCCTATGCAGAATGGACGAAGGTGAACAAAGATGCGGATGGAAATACCAACTATGTGGATTTTAAGAGCATAAGAAAAAGACGGGTATGTTTATTGGTGGGTTTTGAGTGATATCTTGAAACCAACCATACAAGGACACTCATCTTCTAAAACCTATAACCTAAAGACCCACAATGGGATTATCCTGATCCTGATTCAGTAATGGGAAATATTCTAAAAATAGTCTGCAGTGGTTAAGTCTTAAAATAACGCAGAGATAACTTTATACCAAGAATTTAGATGGGAAATATATTTACAATTTAAGTAAAATGATTGCGTAGGGGGTACACTTAGCCTTGGATTAAGATAATACCCATAATTTCCGTAACAAGCTTGTGCGATCAATTTATTAAATATTGACAGATAATCTATCTATTGCATGTCAAATATTCCTAGCGCCCGTAGCTCAGTTGGATAGAGCACTTGGCTTCGAACCAAGGGGTCGGGCGTTCGAATCGCTCCGGGCGCACCATTAAATTAACAAATTATCTTAATAGATGTATCTTCTTTCTTTTGTGGAGACACAAATAGGAAGGGTCGGGATAGTAGTATGCTATCTAAATAAATAGAAAAACATCTCATACCATATTGCTGCTTTAGAAATAATTTGGAAGGCATATAAAATCCTTGTTAAAAACAAAACCACATATTAATTTTGATAACAGTTACTCTCGGCTGCCTGGACAATTTTATACGCGTCAGAACCCGGTGCCAGTTTCTGCACCCTCACTTATCAGGGTTAATCATGCGCTAGCCGAAAGACTTGGTATTGATCCGATATGGCTAGAATCAGAGGAAGGAATAGCTACCATCACAGGCAATAAAATTCCCATTGGGGGGATCCAATAGCCACAATCTACGCTGGACACCAGTTCGGCGGATGGAGCCCACAATTGGGTGATGGCCGCGCTATTTTATTAGGTGAAATTTTAGATAAAGAAAATCAGCGCTATGATTTCCAATTAAAAGGCTCTGGTCCTACTCCTTATTCACGGGGTGGTGATGGTCGCGCATCATTAGGGCCTATATTACGTGAATACATAGTAAGTGAGGCCATGGCTGCTTTTCATATCCCTACAACACGGATATTAGCTGCTGCATCAACCGGTGATCACGTATACCGACAAAATATTTTACCTGGCGCTATTCTTGTCCGTATTGCAAAAAGTCATATCCGCATCGGCACATTCGAATTCTTCTCTTCTCTAAATGATCAAGAAAGTCTCAAAATTCTATCCGATCATGTTATACAGCGGCATTATCCTGAGGCTGCCGAACACGAAAACCCTGTTCTTGCAATGCTCGATGCTGTCATTGAAAATCAGGCACACTTAATCGCATCCTGGCAACAAATTGGATTCATTCATGGGGTCATGAATACGGATAATATTTTACTGTCTGGAGAAACTATTGATTATGGCCCGTGTGCTTTTATGGACGAATATCATCCGGAAACTGTTTTCAGCTCCATTGATCGAAATGGTCGTTATGCTTATGGGAATCAACCTACCATTGGTCGCTGGAATTTAATCCAACTAGCTCAAGTCCTGATTCCTTTGTTAAATAAGGACCCTAAAAAGGCAACAGAATTAGCACAAGAATCTATCATTAAATATATAAGTTTACTGACGAAATCCTATCAAAATGGCATGACACTGAAACTTGGTATATGTAATGCCATACCTGATGATATAAAACTAATTAAGGATTTATTAGATATTATGGCTGAAGATAAAATGGACTACACATTGACCTTCAGATATCTGTCTGATCTAGCGGGAGATGATACAGGGAAGGGAGTTGGTAGTCTTGTTACCCTCTCTGAGAAATTTAGCTCTTGGCTAGATCGATGGAGAAAACGATTAGTTTTAGATGCACAAACCTCTATACAACGGCAGGCTATAATGTACGCCAGGAACCCCGTCTTTATACCACGCAATCATCTTATTGAAGAAATTATCCAGGCCGCTGTTGAGAATGGGGACTTTCATCCTTTTCATCAACTCGTAGATATCTTAAATCATCCCTTTGAATACAAATCAGCATTAAAGAAATATGCCTTAGCGCCAAGGCCTGAGCAAGTTGTTCACGAAACTTTTTGTGGAACGTAGTTCCTTTCCTTGCAGATAAGAAATTCTAGGTCTCATTTTATCGACCCACCTCTGAGTTTCCGAAGCAGCTACCGTATATAGGGAGCATATTAAACTGACTAGGACATTCATCCGTAGTTACAAAGAGCTATAGAATCCCTCTACCCTTTAATCTTAAAATTAATCACATAGTCCTGCTAAAATATTTACTGAGAATTTGCTTCCTTTATTGCTTCATTTAATTTCTCATTAATTTTCCTCATATCAGAATTTGCATTTCTTATATACTCTTTTATGCACTTTCTATATGATTTTGTTTGTGAATTGTAGTCATCTACTTTGGAATTATAATCTGCTAATTCAGAATTATAATTTACTACATCCTGTTCTTTACTCTCATCACCACTAAATAAACCCAACTCATCTGGCTTAGGGGGAGGGAGGGGACAATTATGCGAAGGATACTCTGAAATAACCGATTTTAAATCACCTGTCTCTGCTGCAATCACAACAGGAGGAAAGAAAGTTAGTACAAACATAAGCATAATTAATGGACGATTCATTTGCCCTCCAATTTATAAAAAATAATTACATCTAGAAATTAACAGTACTCTACTGATATATATTTCTGGATTACCACACAGAAAGACCCATGAATAGCCGGTGCTCCAAGAAAATCTGCCTAGGGACTTAAATTGATGATGGGCTATTCTATTAACCCAATCAGAGAAAATCTAAATGGCCTCGTAGTGATCAACTATATCTAACCACTATTCCTTAACCAACCAGCGACACCATTGATGGCCAGATGAATTGCAAGCTTTATCGAGTCATCTGTATCGCCTGCACGATAGCGACGGAGTAATTCTATTTGCAAATGATTCAATGGATCTATATAGGGAGTGCGGTTACGAATACTACGTGCAAGGGTTGGATTGTCTGTAAGNAATTCACTANGCTTTGTAATAGCAAACAACCATTTCTTACTACGCTCATATTCTTCCTGAATACGAGTAAGTACTTCTTCGCGCAAATTACTATCTGTTACCAACTCAGCGTAACTTGATGCGATACCCATATCCGTTTTCGCTAGCACCATATCCATATTAGATAATAACGTTTGCATAAATGACCAGGTTTGATACATCTCCTGTAGTAACTTAAGCCCATCCTCACCCTGACCCTTGTGAGAAATAAATTCTTCTACAGCAGAACCAAAACCATACCAACCAGGAATTGTGGAGCGATTTACACTCCAACTAAATACCCATGGGATTGCTCGTAAATCCTCAATAAGCTCAGATTTTTTACGTGATGATGGACGGCTACCTATAAACAACCCTGAAATTTCTCTGATTGGTGTAGATTCCTGAAAATANTTCCTGAAACCAGGAGTTTCATACACNAAATTACGATAAGCAGAAAATGCACNTTGTGATAATAATTCAATAGNCTGAAAGTATCTTTCTGTATGCGTACCTGATACATCACGGTTTAATAACGAAGCTTCAACAGTAGCTGCCACCAGAATTTCAAGATTACGTCGTCCTATTTCAGGGTTAGCATATTTACTGCTTATGACCTCTCCCTGCTCTGTAACACGTATTTGACCATTAACAGAACCTGGTGGCTGAGCCAATATCGCCTGATAACTCGGCCCTCCCCCACGTCCTACTGTTCCGCCGCGCCCATGAAATAATCTCAATTTAATTGAATGCTTAGCAAAAAGCTTTGTCAATTCTGTTTCGGCCTTGTAAAGCTCCCAATTAGCTGTTAAAAATCCACCGTCCTTATTACTATCAGAATACCCCAGCATTATTTCCTGCACATCACCACGTGAATTAAGCAATTTTCGATAATATGGTAGTGAAAATAATTTATCCATAATATCGATACAGTTTCGTAAATCATCAATCGTCTCAAACAACGGAATAATATTGAGATGTAAGTTAGGAATCTCTCCGGTTTCCAATAACCCAACTTCCTTTAACAACAATGCTACTTCCAAAATATCAGAGGCGTTGTCAGCCTTAGAAATAATATAGTTTGGTAAAGAATTATGACCAAATCTACCATGAATTTCTGCCATCATCTTCAAAATACGAAGCTCATTCTGACTGGTTTCTGAGTATTCCAAATAAGGCGAGAATAGTGGACGGGGGTTACTTATTTCAGCAAGTAAACATTGGGTACGTTCGGCTTCGTTCATCTCTGAATAGCAAACTCCTGTGCTATTCTGTAACAATTCTGCTACCACATGCTCATGGACATGACTATGCTGGCGTATATCTAGCGATGCAAGATGAAAACCAAAGACTTCAGCTGCTCGCCGCAAATGACGCAATGACCCATTAGCCAAATAATATGATTTATGATATTTGAGTGAGTTAATAACAATATCTAACTCGTGAATAAATTCCGTACATTGTTTATATGGTTTAGCAGGACCGACTGGGCGCAGAGGTGTGACTGTGTGGCCAAGCTGTTTACTGGTAGCGACAAGACGTGCATAGATACCAATCAATGCACGCCGGTAAGGCTCATCTTTACGACTAATTTCTCGATCAGGGGATGAAGCAGCCAACTCATCTAATTCATCACTCACTTCCACCAATATACTAGTCAGACTTAGCTCCCGACCAATTTGGTGCGTTTGTTTCATATAATAATCCAGTGCTAGTGCTGATTGACGCTCAATTGCACTCAGCATCGTCTGTTCACTTACGAATGGATTTCCATCACGGTCCCCTCCTATCCAACTACCAATACGCAAGAAAGGTGGAATGTGTGGGGCATCTTTGCCTATACTACCTTCAAGTATATCTTCGATTTCTGCATAGACATGTGGCACTTCAGTAAGAAAAGTATGATGATAATAAGATAGGCCATTTTTTATTTCATCATCTACTGTTAAGCGCTCAAATCGCAACATACGAGTCTGCCAGAGTGTCAAGATAGCACGACGTAAACCCTCTTCATTACTCTTTAATTCTTCCGGGGTAAGCTGTAATCGATCCCTTTCATTTAGCAAACTAGCTATAGTTGAATGACAGTCTAGTATGCTTTTTCGTTGCACTTCTGTGGGGTGAGCAGTTAATACTGGAGACATTGCGGTCTCTTTGAAAAATTCAGTTACAGTATTGTCAGATGCTCCGTCTGCGAATACTCTTTCTAGTGCTAGCGCAATACTACCCTCTTGGTGCTCTGACCCAGCGCAAAGATGAGCACGGCGGCGGCGATTATGATGTATATCTTCAGCAATATTGGAGAGCTGTGATAAATAATTAAATGCTCTTACCACCATAACAGTGTCCCTATTGCCTAATTGTTTAAGCAACATATCAAGATGCTGGCGTGCCTCTGAGCTCTTTTCCCGATGCATGCGTACAGCAGTCTGACGAATATTTTCAATCAGATCAAAAACAGCAACACCTTCTTGCTCGCGTAATGTATCGCCCAACATGCGACCCAACATGCGAATATCTTCACGTAACGGTAAATCTTTATCTTTATCTATAGAAATCTGGGAACTCATTAATTAATATCCTTCATAAGTACTAATACAAACTATATACCTTTCAGTCTAGCCTAATTTTAACATTACTAAAAAATAGGGGCTCAGCTAACTATTAGCCGCCCAGACAGATTAAACTAATTTATTAATAGCTAGAAAACACGACCGTTCTCGATTCTCTCCAAAAGAGAAATGAAATAACGCCTATTTATCAGAATTTGGGGCAGGATTTAGATTCGGTGGCAAAGACATTCCTTTGCTCAGGTCAGGAATTTGGTCCTTATTCTCACTTATTATATGCAAATCACGCTGTGGAAAGGGAACACCAATATCTTCTTGTTTAAGTGCCTCCTGAACAGCAACAGCTAATTCACTACGAATTGAGTAACCGTAATTAACATCAACCCAAGTCCAGAGCTTAAATTCAAGTGCGCTATCACCAAAATTAACGAAAAAAGCGAGGGGCTCAGGATTAGAAAAGACTTTCGGATTAGACTTTGCCACTTTAACAAGAAGATCAATCACTTGTTGGGCCGGTGTCCCATATTCCACACCGACATCTAATTCAAGCCGACGAACTTTATCCGTAAGAGTCCAGTTNACAACCTTATCAGATACCAACATGCTGTTTGGAACAATCACTTCTGATCCGTCAAATTTCCGAATTACACTTGCACGTATTCCAATTCGTTTCATTTCCCCCCATATTTCTGGTAGTTCTATAATGTCACCTACTCCGATTGGTCGTTCAAAAAGGAGAATTAACCCAGATACAAAATTATTTACTACATTCTGCAGACCAAACCCGATGCCAACGCCAAGACCACCTGCTATGATACTTAGCTTTGTAAGCTCAATTCCTGCAGCAGCTAGCGCAACAAAAAACCCGATAAAAACTAATGTATATCGTACAAGACCTGAAATAGCCTGAGGGACGCCTCTCCCTGTACGTACTCTCGGAAATACATCCTCACGAAGAACAAAATTAACAAAACGTGCAATTAGACGGGAGAGCCAGACAATCAAAACGAATGTCATGATATCTCCCAACGAGACAGAAAGGGAACCGATCGAAGTGGTGGCACTAAGTAATTTAGCAGTGCTGTCCAACATAAGATCAAGCAGGCCAATCGGCCGGAGCACAAGCACCCCCCACAAACCAACAGCAATTATTTTGAGCCCTCCTCCAATTCGCCTCCGGATAAGTTGCCGGTTTCTTGAAACCATACGAAAGAAATTAAGTGGGCGGAAAAGTAGAACAAAAGTTATTAAGCTCTGAAATACTAGGAACAAAACATAAACCCCAATACTTGCATAACCACCTCCAAGAATGCTCGCACGAAGCACTCTAGCTAAATTATCCCACCCGACCAGATCGGAGAATATTGCAACTGCCAAAACAATGGCAGCNAATTTCATTGCAAAATTCAGAAGCGGAAGATATGGAGCTAATGGAGAGGTTTCAGTTTGACCTTGTGATCTCAGGAACCAGAACAAAAAAACAAGCGCTACAATCATTTCTATCAGAAAAACAACATGTTCTAGTGTTGGGGACGAACCCAACAGGTCAAGTGCTATTCGATCAAATATAGCTATAATCATGAGACCCCATATTAAAGGGGCAACAATAGGTAATTGAAAACGCCTGATAATCGATAAAATAGCCACACCACAGAGTGAAACCACAATGAAACTAACATTAGTGGTTCCCAGCCATTCCAGGGGAGTAGTAAAACTTGCAGTAATCAGTAAAGCCATCGCCAATGGCACTTCAAAAACTTCTCTCGCATTCTGTAAATCATAATTCTTATTAACCTTTGTCATCCGGACGCGGGAACGGAGCCAGTACAGAATAAAAGTCAACGTTACAAATAATAACAACTGGAAGTTTAATAAGGGTGCTTGGTCAATCGTGTCTTTCTTGATCCTATAAAATAATTGCTGTGTCTCAAGTGCAGTCCATTCCTTAAAAAGAGACTCTCGTATCAAAGGGCTCCACAACGGCGGACGGTTAGCTCCTAAAATACTTCTGATTCTTGTACCGTTTGTATTGTAATTGCTTAAAATCAGCCTCAAGAGAGCTGCTAGGTATAATCAGTTTGTCTCGTACAGCTAGTACTTGATTACGATGTTCTACAATTTTTGAGCGTGCATTTTCAATATCACTACGTACTATAGCTATTCGCTTCACTGTAGTCTCAGCCACATTATCCTGCCGGTTAACCTCAGCTGAGGTTTCTGCCCAGACGGCTACGATCTCATCTGTTCTCTGAAGCGTTTTTTGAATTCCGACTAGTTCGTTATCAAGCTCCTTAATCCATGGCTGTATACGATCTTTAAGAATTCTACTATTTTTATTTTCAAGCTCTTGTAAAGTACGGATATTAGGTTTCCCCGCAAGCGCCTCCCGGATTGATGATAATAGAGAGTTTACTTCTGGAAGAGCAAGATCAAGCTTTAGATCAATACGTTTAAGTTTCTGGCTAGATTCCTCGGTAGGAAGAAGAGTGCTAAGTTCGACACCAGTCTTGGCTGCACGATCCGATACTGCTTCTAATGGGATTGCCTGTACTTTAGATTCTAAGTTTTCAGGAGCTTCAATTTCTGATCTATCAGGTAAAGATTCCTGAGCTGAAGCAGGAGTCCAGACAAAAGTGGTAATCAGGCAGGTTAAGCATGCTAAGCGTATAAGTCTTACTGACAGCGCCATAAATATGGACCTTTTTTCTGTATAGTAATTGTATTCAAATACTCATTTTTAGTATCTATTCCTATTATAGCTAATTATCACACCTTCCCATGAAACAGAAAACGACGTTGAAAATCTTAGCAAATGTGCCAAAAGTCACGTTAGGAAAAAAATTTATTTCTTAGTGACCTGTTCCTGAGCAACAAATCCCTCATAAGACAAAAGTGCCACTTCCGCCAGAATCCCAATAACTGCAATTACAACCATTGTCATAATTAAGGTACGGCCAGATTGAGTTCTCTTCGTTTTGATATACTTCATAAACCTTATAACCCTCATCATTTAAATATTATTATTTGCCTCTTGCAAGCAATCATTTTTAAAAAATTTGCTTACATTGAACAACCTACGATCTCTTAATTCTTAGCGGGCAAATAGCATCTAGAACCTTCGTGCTCTCTTTAATTAATGAAAGAGATATTCATCTGATCCTGTTCATCCTGCCTAACAGTGCGATAAAGTTACTCCTTGATGCTTATATGAATTTAAGAATCTCACTAAAGTATACAGCTATTCTCTATCAGGTATAGCTAATACATCTTGTAACCGCTGTTTTGCTGTTACCTAAACCCAGAAAACATATAAAAATTTATGAGCAGAGGCTCACTATAATTCAGATTATTTCAAAAATACTCTAACCTGGCACCCATCCACAAATTATCTTGCTGTAACCAGTACAGACTACAATTCAATTCCCCACTCTACATATTTTAGAACTCTTTAGCTTTATTTTTTGTATATCCCACTGCAATTTCGTTACGCCTTAAAAAAGGCAACGTCCATGGTGGGTCATATCGGGAAAGTTCAATAGACCCTGTAGAAATGAGATTTTTTTTATCTATCCACTTAAGGAGTTCTTGAGCTCTGCTAGCTGTATTATTTTCATTAACGAACCCAGAGAACTCTAAAATTGCAACTTTCCTAACTGGAACATTACGTAACATAATTTGCTTATTATTTGGAAGCGGTATCGTATCGAGTGTATATTTGCTTGGCATGACAAAACTAACCTGCCAGCGGCCGGAATTCTTCTTCAGACTAACCGGTATTGTCATAGAAATCTCTTCGGATTTTGGCTCTATCGTTACAGGCGCTGTCATTTTAATTTTTTGGCTACTACCGGCTTTCGTAATATTGTTACCAAAAATATAATCTGCAATTAAGCGAAAGCCTGTACCAGATGCCTGATCCATATTTCCATCAACTAGGACCTCTGCGATTAACATCGGTTGATATTGACGTAATTCAAACTTACCTGATTTCTCAATTAACTCATATTTAGGCTCTTCCGTTGCCATTACAGTCATTGGAACAATAAAAGAAAATATACTAAATAATAGCAGAAAATATATATGTAATTTCATATTGAAGAATTCCTATATCAGGAAATATAATCAAATTATAGAGGTTAATTGCCTAATCCTAATCATACGAGCGAGAACTTATTGTATCTAAATATCTTCCATACTCAATTTATTTCTATTTCTTATACACAGCGTGGAAATAAAAGATTCTATGGATAAACTTCAGCGCGTAACCATCGGACAAGAAGGGTAAAGGATCCTTCTTGTCGATCACCGATCATGAGGGCGATCTGATTTATTCGTGAGAAATCTAGTGGAGGTGCAGACACAGGATTCCCATGAAAACATGGCTTAAAATCATCATAACTAAATATAACTTCTGACCATTCTCCTGGCGGAGTGAATAAAGCCTGATAATTAATGCCATCAGGATAATTATCCATGCGTAAATTTAGTTTGTAGCGATGGCCATCACCTAGAATACATAAGCATAGGTTTTTAATATTTACTATCGAGTAATTACTTGGAGCAGATCGTATTGAAGCGAAGCCACCATTATTTTTTAACGAAACCTCACCCGAAAATTCCGCATAACCATCCGGATTGAAATTAAGTTGGCTGCATGAAGCTCCTCCCATCACTACATCATTAACAGACGTCCAACCAAGAGTGCTCACTGGATCATCAAAATCAAGAAGTGTCGAATATAATGAAGAAGAATTCATATTTGATATAAACCTATTTC
>JGI26247J51722_1000957_pt1 | contig 11524 bp, 10 predicted proteins | sample SaaInlV_100m_DNA_2_FD_51722 | JGI IMG/M metagenome (IMG submission 51722)
CAAAAGAAAGTATCTGAATTTTTTGGAAAAGAACCTAGAAAAGATTTAAATCCAGATGAAGCAGTTGCAGTTGGAGCAGCTATTCAAGGTTCAGTTTTATCAGGAGACACGACTGATGTCTTGTTGCTTGATGTTACTCCTTTAACTTTGGGAATTGAAACCCTAGGCGGAGTTTCAACTCCTGTTATTGAAAAAAATACAACTATTCCAACTCAGAAATCACAAGTTTTCTCAACTGCTGAAGATAATCAAACAGCAGTAACTGTTCATGTAATTCAAGGTGAGAGAACGCAAGCATCTCAGAATAAATCACTTGGTCAATTTAATCTTACTGATATTCCACCAGCTGGAAGAGGAACTCCTCAAATTGAAGTCTCTTTTGATTTAGATGCTAATGGTATTTTGAATGTTTCAGCAAAAGATAAAAATACAGGCAAAGAACAATCTATTGTTATTAAAGCATCAAGCGGACTTTCTGATGAAGATATAGAAAATATGGTTAAAGATGCCGAAGCTAACGCTGAAGATGATAAAAAATTTGAAGAGTTGGTTAAGACAAAAAATAATGCAGACATGTTAGTACATGCAACTCGTAAAACTATAGATGAATCAGAGGATAAATTATCTGATGAAGAAAAATCTCAGGTTGAGGCTTCTGTAGTTAGTTTAGAGGAAGCAATAGCATCAGAAAATACCGAATCGATAGAATCTGCAACTAAAAACCTTAATGATGTTCTTACACCATTAACCCAAAAGCTTTATGCACAAGATGCCAATTCTGCAGAGGGCGGAGAAGAGGACAATAATGCTCAAGAAGATGCTGATCAAAATACAGTTGATGCTGAGTATGAAGAAGTAAAAGAAGAAGATAAGTAAAACAGAAATATGTCAAAGAGAGACTATTATGAAACACTAGAAGTCTCTCGCGATGCTTCTGCTGCCGAGCTAAAAAAAGCCTTCAAAAAGAAGGCTATGAAATTTCACCCTGATAGAAANCCGGATGACCCAGAAGCTGATGCTAAATTTAAAGAAGCAGCAGAGGCCTATGAAGTTCTCAATGATCCACAAAAAAAATCTGCATATGATCAATTCGGTCATTCAGGTGTTGAGGGAATGGGTGGCGGAGGCCAAGGTTTCAATGATGTAAATATTAATGATATCTTTGGAGACATCTTTGGGGATGTTTTTGGAACAAGATCTTCATCAAGAAGATCTAGAAGAGGTTCCGACCTTCAATATAATCTTGATCTTAGTCTCAAAGAGGCAGTTCTTGGTGCCCAGAAAAAAATAAAAATACCTTCTCATAAATCTTGTACAGATTGTGATGGAAGTGGAGCAGCAAGAGGCTCGAGCCCAAGCGTATGTTCAAACTGCAATGGAGCAGGTCAAGTAAGATTGCAACAAGGCTTTTTCTCTGTTCAGCAGACATGCTCTGCATGTTCAGGATCAGGACAGACAATAAAAGACCCATGCAAGCCATGCAGAGGCCTTGGTGCTACCAAAGAGAATAAAACCTTATCAGTAAACATTCCAGCAGGTGTTGATAATGGAGACAAGGTTAGGTTGACTGGAGAAGGTGAATGGGAAAAAGGTGGCCAGTCAGGTGATTTATATGTAGCAATAAGAGTAATTGATAATCCCATTTTTGAGCGAGAAGGCAAGGATTTATACCTAGAGGCTCCCATTCCATTTGAGATATCTATAATTGGAGGAGCTATAAAAATTCCTACCCTTGAAGGCTCTTTGTCCTTAAAGATTCCCCCTCAAACTCAAACCGGAAAAATTTTTAGAGTTAAGGGCAAGGGCGCAGCAGTTGTAAGAAATTCTAGAAGGGGTGACTTGTTATGTAGAGTTATTGTTGAAACTCCTTCGAGTCTTGATAGAAAACAATCAAAGTTATTAAAAGAATTTACAGATTCCTTAAGTCAGTCTAAAAACTATCCTGGAACTGAATCATTTTCTAAAGCAGCAGATAAATTTAAAGAATAAAAATGCTTCATATTTTTATTAATGGTGCTTCTGGAAAAATGGGTAATGCAATACTTGAGCTATCTCTAAAGGATGATGCAATTTCAGTTGTTACCGAAAAATCTTCTAAAGAAATAGATGTAGTTATCGATTTTTCAAGACCTGAATCTTTAATAAACAATTTACAAGAATTTAAAACAACAAATATTCCTTTTGTTATTGGAACCACTGGTTTTAGTGATGAGCAGATAAAATTGATTCAAGATGAATCCATCACAAGGCCAATACTTCTTTCATTTAATATGAGCAAAGGAATCTTTACTCTAAAGAGTTCTATTAAGAAATTTCTCCAAGATAATATGCATAAATTGGAATGTAATATTGAAGAGATTCATCATATATCAAAAGTAGACGCTCCATCAGGAACTGCGATTGAGATAAAGAATCTTATAAAAAAGCACGATCTTGCTAAAAATATTTTATCTATAAATATTGACTCAAAAAGAATAGGAGATGTTTTTGGTATACATAAAGTTTCTTTTAAAAATGATATTAATGAGGTTGAATTTAAACATGAGGCTCTTTCAAGAGACGTGTTTGCTGAAGGTGCTATCGAAATAGCCAAAAAAATATTAAAAAAAGATCCAGGTTTGTATCAATTAGAAGATTTTTTTGAAAACAAATAGCTTTTAAAAGCGTTAAATCTTCTATAGAATACAACAACTTTTAACACGAAGATCCTAGATTTTAAAGTTGGGGTGCTCACTTGAGTCAGCTTTATTGGGATTGGAGAAATAACCCCAGGAGAATAAAATGAGTATAGTTTCAGTAAAAGACCTGTTACACGCAGGCGTTCATTTCGGTCATCAAAAAAGGTTTTGGAATCCAAAGATGGAGCAATATATTTTTGATACAAGAAAACAAATTAGTATTATCAATCTTGATCTTACCCAAGAACATCTAAGTGCCGCTGCCTCTAAGGTAGAGGATGTATGCTCAAAAGGTAACAAAGTGCTTTTTGTTGGTACAAAAAGATCTGCAAGCAAAACAATCAAAGACGAGGCATCCGCATTAGGATTACCTTATGTTAATAAAAGATGGTTAGGTGGAACCCTAACTAACTGGAAAACAATTAGAGGTTCAATAAGAAGACTTCAGGATATAGAGGAAATGATTTCTTCTGGAAGAATTGAAAAGCTTATTAAGAAAGAAGCTGTTGAAATGCAAAAAGAATATACAAAGCTAGAAGCAAGTGTTGGCGGTATAAAAGATATGAAAGGTCTTCCGGATGCTATTTTTGTAATCGATGTGAAGTATGAAAAAATAGCAGTTCTAGAAGCAAAAAAAATGGGAATACCTGTTATAGCATTAGTTGACACTAACTCAGATCCTGATGGAATCGATATGGTAATACCAGGAAATGATGATGCTATTAGATCAATTAGACTAATTACTAAAATTATTGCAGATTCTTGTGCTAGAGGTTTAGAGTCATCTAAAGGGTACTCACCTATTTCTGATAAAGAATCACCAGTTATTCAGACTATAAAAAAAGAAGTACCTGTTGTTGAGGCTGTAGCTGAGGAAGCTGTAGTTGAAGAAGCTGTAGTTGAAGAAGCACCTGTTGTTGAGGCTGTAGCTGAAGAGGCTGAAGCTGAAGCTGCGGTTGAAGAAACACCTGTTGTTGAAGAAGTTGAAAATACTGAAACGAAAGAGGAAGATAAATAATAATGGAAATCAAAGCAGCTCAAGTTAAAGAATTAAGAGATATGTCAGGCGTGGCAATGATGGAATGCAAAAAAGCATTAGTGGATTGTGATGGTGATATTCAAAAAGCATTGGATTTATTAAGATCAAATAGTGCTTTGAAAGCAGAAAAAAAAGCATCTAGAGTCGCAGCAGATGGAATTCTCAGAGCATTTTCTGGAGATAGCTATTCAACTTTAATCGAAATAAATTCCGAAACTGACTTTGCAGCCAAAGATTCAAGCTTTATAGGATTTGCAGATGATGTTGAAGAATTTATCTCAAAAAATAAATTACTTGATATTACAGAAATACAAGAATCTGATATCGAAGAGAAAAGAAAAGCTTTAATTCAGGGGATTGGAGAAAATATTCAACTTAGAAGGTTAAATACTGTCGAATATGATAGCGGCATGAATGCAGGAGTATATATGCATTCTGACTCAAAACTTGCGTCTGTAGTTGTTGTCTCAGGTGGTGATGAGTCTTTAGCTAAAGATATAGCTATGCATGTCGCAGCTTTTAATCCACTATGTTTATCTAAAGACGATCTTGACTCAGAAGTTTTAGAAAGAGAAAAAGCTATTTATATGGTTCAGGCTGAAGAGTCTGGAAAGCCTAAGGAAATAATGGAAAAAATGATTGAAGGTAAGCTTAATAGATATCTATCTGAAGTTTCTTTATTATCTCAATCCTTTGTAAAAGATCCTGATCTTTCAATACAAGATCTCCTTGATAAGAATAGTGCATCTATTCATTCGTTCTCTAGATTAAAAGTTGGTGAGGGTATCGAGGTTGAAACAAAGAATTTTGCCGATGAGGTTGCAGAGCAGTTAAAATAGTTTTATGACCAATCTTATCCATAAAAGAATCCTTGTTAAATTTAGTGGGGAATCTGTTGCTGGTGATGATGAGCACGGTATCGATCCAAAAATTCTTGATCAAATGGCTTCTTCTGTAAGCGCCTGCAAAGAGCTTGGTGCTCAAATAGGTATTGTCATTGGTGGTGGCAATCTTTTTAGGGGTGAAAAACTAAACAAAGCAGGAATGGATAGAGTGGCTGGAGATCATATGGGTATGCTTGCTACTGTGATGAATGGAATTGCCTTAAGAGATTCTTTAGAAAGAGCTGGAATAAAAACAAGAGTAATGTCTGCGATATCAATGTCTGGAATGGTTGAGCATTATGATAGGAGACTAGCTATTCAGTTATTAAGTGATGGTTATGTTGTTATATTTACTGCTGGAACTGGAAATCCCTTTTTTACTACTGACACAGCTGGTTGTCTAAGAGCTATTGAGACTCAATCTGATTTAATGTTGAANGCAACAAGAGTTGATGGTGTTTATGATTCGGATCCTGAGGTAAATGAGAATGCAGAATTTTTCTCAGAATTATCTTTTGACGATGCAATTTCTAAAAACTTAAAAGTAATGGATGCAACAGCATTAACATTAGCAAGAGATCATAAGCTGCCTATAAAAGTCTTTAATGTGAATACGCCTGATGCTCTTAAAAATATTATTTGCGGTGAAAAGATAGGTACATTAATATCTTAATATGAATGAAATAATAAATGCCGCTAGCGAAAGAATGGATAAGTCCATCTCTTCTTTAAATCAAGCTTTTAATAAAATTAGAACAGGTCGTGCTAATCCATCTATTCTAGATGGTGTAAAAGTAGACTACTACGGAACTCCTACCGTTCTTAATCAAGCTGCAAGTATTAGTGTTGAAGATGGAAGATCTCTAGTTATCTCACCATGGGATAAATCACTTATTCCTGAGATTGAGAAAGCTATCATGAATTCAAATTTAGGATTAAATCCAAGNACTTCATCAGATCTCATAAGAATTTCAATGCCATCTCTAACAGAAGAGACTAGGCAAGACTATATNAAACAGGCACGATCAGAGGCTGAAAATGCTAGAGTTTCAGTAAGAAATATAAGAAGAGACTCTAATCAATCTATTAAAGATAATCAGTCATCTGGGGACATTTCTGAGGATGATCAAAGACGCCTAGAAGACTTAATACAAAAAGAAACAGACAAATATATAGCTCTTGTTGACTCAGAACTTAAGAAAAAAGAAGCTGATCTACTAGAAATCTAAAAAGCCATCATGGCTAAGATACTCAAACAAGCATCAAGAAATAATTTAAACGTTGCTATTATAATGGATGGAAATGGAAGGTGGGCTTTATCTAATTCATTGAATATAAGTAAAGGGCANCAAAAGGGAGTTCANGTTGTNAAAGATATAGTTCAGGAATCTGTGCAACAAAAAATATCATCACTAACACTTTATGCTTTTAGCTCAGAAAACTGGTCACGCCCAAAAGCAGAGATAGAGGCTATTAAAAAATTAGTTCTGACCGCTATAGAGGATCAGGTTCCAGAACTAATTGAGCAGAAAGTAAAACTTACATTTTTTGGAAGACATGATGATTTCGGAAAAAAAATATCAAAAAAAATTAAAGAAGCTGAGTTTAATACTAATACTTCTGAGCCATCACTAAATTTAAATGTTGCTTTGGGATATGGTGGTAGACAGGATATAGTTGATTTAACAAAAAATATCTCTTCGAGAGTTCTTGCTAAGGAAATTAATATAGATGATATAAATGAAGAAATGGTGAGTAATTCCTCGTGTGTGCCTGAAGATAAAATTGATTTATTAATCAGAACAGGCGGAGATAAAAGGGTCAGCAATTTTCTTTTATACCAAATAGCCTATGCCGAAATATTTTTTATAGACAAATTTTGGCCTGATTTTGAAAAAGATGATTTTATAAGCTGTATCAACAAATTTAATAAAGTGAGTAGAAGGTTTGGCGCAAGAATTTAAACAAAATTTTATAACAAGATCTTTAACTGGGCTAGGTATCACTGTGCCGGTCTTTCTTATTATTTTTCTTGAAAATGAATATGTATTTGTAGCATCCCTTTCATTGATAACAGGGCTAAGTATTTTTGAATGGTTTAAAAACTCTAACAATAAAAGCTTTATAGCCGACAGTATTATTATTTCGTTGTTTGCAATATTAACAGCGTTATATTCTGATAAATTTTTCTTCTACATTGTACTTTTTACATCAATCTTTTGGCTTTTGTTCTGCGTTTCACTTGCAACAAAATCATATATAAAACTTAGCTTTATTTCATTTGAAAATATTTATCTAAGAACACTTATTCCAATTGGTTTTTTTGGAAGTGGGGTATTTTTAATTAGCCAAGAGAGCTTCCTATCATTTTCTAATTACTACCTAATGCTAATAATTATTTTTAACTCGGCTATATCAGATAGCTCTGCATACTTGGTTGGCTCTTTTTTTGGAAAAAACTCATTGCTCAAAGAAATAAGCCCAAATAAAACATTGGAAGGGTTTCTTGGTGGAATCTGCGGTTCGGCTATTTTTGGGTTTTTATTAGTGTATTTTTTTGAATCTAACCCACTTTTGATACTAATTCTTATTATTGGATCTATATTTGCCTTTACGGGTGACTATTTCTTTAGTTTTTTGAAAAGGCAAAGCGGAATAAAGGACACTGGTTCCATGCTGCCTGGTCATGGGGGTATATTAGATAGAGTGGATTCACACTTTTCTGCAACACCGGCAATCACGCTACTAATAATTATTCTTCTGTAAATGAAAAATATACTTTTGCTTGGGGCTACTGGAAGTATTGGTGACAGTGTTCTTTCTGTAATTGAGCAAAATCAACAATCTTTGAATTTATATGCAATAACTTTGGATAGTAATACATTTAAAGCTAAAAATATTTCAGAAGCTTTCAAACCAGAATATATTCATATTAATAATGAAAAATCTTTTAATAAAATCAAAGAAGATAATCAAATTAATAGCAAAGTTTTAAATGGAAGCCCTGATCTTAATGCTTTAATCAATGATGATAATATAGATATTATTGTCTCTGCTATTACTGGATTTGCAGGTCTTGAAGCAACTGCAATTGCATCAAAAACAGGAAAGATAATTTTATTGGCAAATAAAGAGAGTATTGTAGCTGCTGGAGAATTAATTTTGCTATCAGCAGAATCTTCTGGCACAACTATTATTCCAATAGATAGTGAACATAATGCTATTTTTCAATGCTTGGCGGGAGAAAAAAATACTGACGATGTTTCTAAAATAATAATTACTGCATCTGGAGGACCTTTTTTAAATAAGAGTCTCTCTAGTCTAAAGGGTGTAACTAAAGAGCAAGCATTAAAGCATCCTAACTGGAGCATGGGATCTAAAATATCTATCGATTCAGCCACTCTTGTTAATAAATGTCTTGAATTGATAGAGGCTAAGTATTTATTTGGTTTAGATGAGCATTTTTTTGAATTAGTTATTCATCCTCAAAGCATTGTCCACTCTATTGTTTCTTATAGAGACGGATCAAGTATATGCCAAATGAGCAACCCAGATATGACAGTACCAATAGCCCATGCTTTATCTGATTCAAGAAGGCTAAAAAATAATTTTGATGCCATTGATTTCTCTTCATTGAGTTTAACCTTTAATGAATTTCCAGAAGACAGAAAAAAATTAGAAAATATTGCTAGAGAGGTTTGTAAAAATGGTAATAGCTCAGGAATCGTTTTTAATGCAGCTAATGAAATCGCTGTGAAGAATTTTCTTGAAGATGAAATTTCATTTAATCAGATTTATGATGTGATTTATAGAACTTTTGAGACAACTCCTATGTCTAATATTACTGATATAGAATCAATTTATGAAAAAGATATAGAATCACGCATGGAGGCTAAGAAGGTGGTAAAATCCATCTCTTAAAAAATAAGAAATTATGATTACTTTTATTATTTACCTTTTATCATTTATGGCTCTTCTTGGTGTTCTTGTTACCATTCATGAATATGGCCATTTCATAGTTGCTAGACTATGTAAAGTTCATGTTCAGAGGTTTTCACTTGGAATGGGTCCTGTCGTTTATACTAAAATGGATAAACATGGGACTGAATTTGCTCTATCGCTTCTTCCATTGGGTGGATATGTCTCTATGATCACTAATAAATTGATCGAAGTAGAGCCAGAAATAAGAAACACTCTTTCTGAAGAGCAAATAAAGAATACTTTTGATTCAAAACCTAAGTGGCAAAGGGCTTCCATTATGTTTGCTGGGCCTCTAGCCAATTTCCTTCTTTCAATCTTTATTTTTTCTATAATTTTCTTGAACACCCCTGACCCTCAAGCAGTTTCAGTTATAAAAGAGCAAAGTTCTTCTATTGTTTTCAAGGATGCAAATGAATTTATAGTGTCTGGAGATCAAATTAAATCAATCAATTCTGTTGAAATTAATGACCCCAAGGATATTAACCTAGAGCTGCTTTCATATGCTGGATATTCTGGCTATATAGATTTAGGGCTTCAAAGAAATGATATTAGCGATCCTGTTAATGTAAGCATTAAAGTCAACGATTACTTGCCCACATCAGAATCTCAGGCTAACCCGCTAGGATATCTTGGTCTTACCGTGGAAAATAAAATGAGGCCTATTGTTGGACAGGTTCTTTCGGGTGGGGCAGCTGAATTATCAGGGCTTAAGCCAAATGACATAGTTACAAAAATTGATAATAAGCAAATATTATTTGCTGGTGATATCAGAGAAGTAGTTTCTGCAATCCCAAACTCTACTGCATTATTTAGCATCCAAAGGAATAATGAATTAATGCAAATCCCTGTAAAGGTTGGATCTTTAAAAAATGAAGAAGGTCTTGAATATGGCGTTCTGGGAATAGCATTTGGAACTAGTAGAACCTTTATACAATCGATATCCAAAGGTATTTTTGAAACTTATAACTTAAGCAAGAAAACATTACAATTCATTGGAAAAATGTTAACTGGAAATATGGGCACTGAAAATCTAAGTGGGCCTATTGGCATTGCTGAGATGGCAGGAAATACTGCACAGGCAGGCCTCCTTCCATTTATGTATCTTATGGCATTGTTAAGTATCAGTCTTGCAGTTTTAAATCTTCTACCAATACCAGTGCTCGATGGTGGACAGCTTACACTGCTTGGTATTGAGGCATTGAGAGGAAAGCCTTTATCAGAAAAAGTAGAAAATTATATTTACAGCGGCGGCGCAGTTCTTGTTGGTATGTTAATGATATTTGCAGTATTTAACGACGTTTCAAGATTTTTTTAGGAAGTTAATTGAAAACATTTAAAATTTATATTCTTGGTCTAATGTTATCAGCTCAGCTTTTTGCCTTTGATGACTTTCTTGTAAGCGATATTAGAATTATAGGACTGCAAAGAGTCTCTACTGGAAGTATTTTTAATGTTATCCCAATAAGCGTTGGCGACAATATAGATCAAAGAAAATCAGCCGATATCACAAGATCACTTTTTGCTACAGAACAATTCGATGACATTCAAATAGCTAAAGATGGCAATACATTAATCATTATCGTCCAAGAGAGACCATCTATTTCAGCTATAGATATTTCTGGAAACAAGGCATTAAAAACAGAACAATTGCTAGAAAGTTTAGATGGTGTNGGGATTAAGGAAGGCGAGGTCTACAAAAGATCAACAGTTGAAAAGGTAAAATCTGAGCTAGTTAGGTCTTATGCATCAAATGGAAGATATGGAGCAGGGGTTGATATTGAAGAAATTAAGAAACCTAGAAACAGAATAGAGCTTAATATTGAAGTTGATGAAGGTAAAAGTGCAACAATTGAAAGTATTAACATTATTGGTAATGAGCTTTTCTCAAATGAAGATTTATTAGATGGTTTTGAGTTGTCATCTGGTTCTATTTTTTCTTTTCTTTCAAATGATAATGCGTACTCAAGAGAAAAATTAAAAGGTGATATTGAAAGTTTAGAATCATTTTATCTAAACAGGGGATATCTTAAATTCTCTATAGAATCTTCAGAAATTAGCTTATCTAAAGATAAAAAATCTATTTTTATAAACTTTAATGTTTTTGAAGGTGAGCAATACACCATCAATGATGTTGAGGTTGTTGGGGATTTACCTTTTGAAGACGAGGTTTATGAAGAGATCACTAATTCTTTAAAGGATAAAATTTATTCTCAGGCTCAAATAACTGGCATAGAAGAGTTTTTTACAAACGTTTTGGGTAACCAAGGTTATGCTTTTGCTGAGGTAAGCGGCAATCCAGTTATTGATGATAATTCACAAGATGTAAAGATTACGTTTTCTGTAATGCCGGGAAAAAGAACCTATACAAGAAAAATTTTATTTACTGGTAACAACCTTACTCAAGATTATGTATTGCGAAGAGAGATGAGACAGTTTGAAGGGGCTTGGTCCTCTGATAATAGTATAGAATCTGGAAAAGTTAGGCTAGAAAGACTGGGTTATTTTAAAGAAGTAAATGTCGAGACTGTTCCTGTGGTAGGAACAGATGACCAAATAGATGTCATGTATAGTGTTGAAGAAGAAAATACTGGATCTATTGGAGGTAATCTTGGTTATAGTGATTTTGGTCTTATGGTGGGATTCAATCTTCAGGAACAGAATTTTTTAGGAACTGGAAATACTGTAGCTGTTGGCATTAATAAGAATGTTTATAGTGAGCAATATAATCTCTCATTCCTTGATCCCTTTGCCACAAAAGATGGTGTTAGTTTGGGCTATAACGCTTATTTTAGAGAAACAGATTATGGTGAATATAACGTTGCCAACTACCTTACAAATTCAAATGGTATTGGCGTTCAATATGGATGGCCTATATCAGACACACAAAGGTTAAATCTGAGTCTTACTTATGACAAAACAGATATCAGTGTAGGGACACAGCC
>JGI26247J51722_1000965_pt1 | contig 11496 bp, 7 predicted proteins | sample SaaInlV_100m_DNA_2_FD_51722 | JGI IMG/M metagenome (IMG submission 51722)
GGGGCGTTAATTCTTCCAAGCCTGGCGCTCTGGTACGGTGGAGATGATGGGTGGCGCTGGGCAATCGCTTCGACAGGTGTGTTGACTGCGATCTATTCTGTCGTCTACTTCTTCTCTGTCACAGACACCCCAAAAGGATCGACCTATTTTAAGCCTAAAAAATCGGGTGCACTAGAGGTCACATCGGTTGGAGATCTGATACTCTATCTGCTGATGAATATACCGCTCTATGCAGCGCTTGCAGTACTCACTTGGAAATTAGGTCCAGATAATTTAGGCATGCTCGGGAGTTCGGTTAGCTATTTGATTTATGCAGTCCTATTAGGGCTCTATCTCTTTCAGACAGCGCGTATTTTGCAGATAAATCTGTCGCTCTTTAGCGAAGAGGTTCCCGAGTTAGAGCGTTACTCATTCAGACAGGTAGCGGCATTGAACCTCTCTTATATGGTCACCTTCGGTTCAGAACTAGCGATTGTCTCTATGCTTATTCTCTTTTACCAAGATACTTTCGCCCTCTCTCCAGTGATGGCAGGGCTAATTGCCTCAATCTTTGCAGGGCTCAATATCATTATGCGTCCTGCAGGTGGCTGGATCAGTGATAATTTTGGTAGAAAACGTTCGCTGGGAATGATTATGTTAGGGTTAGTGCTCGGCTTTCTGATGATGAGCCAAATTGATAGTAGTTGGTCACTTCCCTCGGCGATCTTAGTGACAATCTTCTGCTCTCTATTTGTCAATGCAGGAAATGGCGCTGTATTCGCAATGATTCCACTTGTTAAAAGACGCTTGACTGGGCAGATAGCAGGAATGACTGGAGCGTACGGCAATGTCGGTGCAGTGACATTTCTCACCGTGCTCTCATTTGTTGAAACTGAACTCTTCTTCCTCCTAATTGCTACCACTGCAGTAGTGACTCTAGTTGTGATTTTACTCTTTTTAGAGGAGCCAAAAGGGAGTATGGCAGAGGTGTTACCTGATGGAACGGTAGAGCTGATAAAAGTTGATTAGTGTAAAGTAAACATTATGAAAAAGTATAAAGAAGAGATCGTATATATTGATGCGAGTCAGCAGAGTAGTCGTGGCGTGAAAGCGCACAACGATGATGCCTGCAGGATGATGATACCCACAAATAACCAACTCTATAACAAAGGGGTGGTCGCCGTGATTGCGGATGGAGTTAGCACCAGTGAGGGTGGTGCAGAAGCTAGCCAAGCGGCGGCACAAGGATTTATTGCCGACTACTACAGCACCCCAGACTCTTGGAGTGTTTCCCACTCTGCAAGCAAGATCTACTCTGCACTCAACCGCTGGTTATTGGGACATGGACAGCGTCTCTTTTTAAATAAGGGTGGAGCAGTTACTACTTTTTCCGCCCTGATTATTAAATCATCTACCGCCTATATTTTTCATGTAGGAGATAGCCGCATCTATCACTGGCGAGAGGGAACCTTAGAACAGATTACCCACGATCACCGTATGCCTGGGCATGGAGGTAAAGAATATTTAGGGCGTGCGTTAGGGATTAATGCCCATATTGAGGTCGATGCGCACCGTCTAGAGTTGGAAGAGGGGGACTGCTTTCTACTCTGCACTGATGGTGTACACGACTTTTTAACAAATAGTGAGCTTGAAAAGATTATAGGGTTGAGCGATAGTATCATAGAGAATGATAGCGCAGAGATCGGAAAAACAGAGTTGGATAAGAGATCACAACTGATAATCGATAGCGCACTTGATAGAGGGAGTGATGATAATCTCAGCTGTCAGATTCTTCGTATCAAACAGTTACCCGAAGAGAGCACTCTATCTCGTTATCAGCGTATTCAACAGCTCCCCTTTCCACCAGAACTTGAGCCAGATCTGGTGATCGACAACTTTAAAATTTTACGAGAGATCTACGCCAGCGCTAAAACCCAGCTCTATCTTGCGCTCGATCTATCTGCTAAGGACGAAGGGGACGAGGGGACGGACAAGAGAGTGGTGCTTAAAACACCGTCAGTCAATTATGAAGATGATTCAAACTATCTGGAACAGTTTCAGTATGAGGAGTGGGTTGGAAGTAGGATTAGCTCACCCCACACCCTGAAAATTATAGATGTTAAAAAGCGCCGCCAGTTTCTCTACTATGTGACAGAGTACATTGAGGGGATAACCCTTCGTCAATGGATGAAGGAGCATCCAAAGCCATCGCTAGAGGAGGTCAGAAAAATTATTGAACAGGTGATCTCTGGACTGCGTGCACTGCATCGAATGGAGATGGTGCATCGTGACATAAAACCTGAAAATATTATGATTGATCATCACGGTACGGTTAAAATAATTGATTACGGATCTGTTCGTATTGCAGGAGTTGAGGAGCGCCACTCGCTACTGAACCATAATTTAGTCCAAGGTACTTATGACTATAGCGCACCTGAAATTATTGGCGGAAGTCGTGGCTCAACCTACTCTGATCAATTCTCTCTCGGTGTACTCACCTATGAACTGCTAAGCGGAAAACTCCCTTATGGCAGCTTTGGTGATCGACCTTCTACTAAAAAGGTTTTGAACAAAATTCAACATAGTGGTTTCACTGCACTCCACCATCAGCGAGAAGATCTTCCCATCTGGGTGGGGCAAGCACTACAAAAAGCTTTAGATCCATCTCCAAAGTCACGCTATCCTGCACTTTCAGAATTTTATCAAGATCTGATGCAGGCAAATCCTCAATTTCTATTAGATAGTTATAAGCCACTATTAGAAAGAGATCCGCTCCTCTTTTGGCGTGGAGCATCGTTGATTTTGGCGTTGATCAATATAGCGCTGCTTATCTACTTCAACCATTTTTAGGGTAAGCGCACCAACTTATATCAAGCCTAATATATTTGCACTATTATAGTGCAAACAACCCTGTTGAAACCACAAATTAACAGCGCATTCTTCTTTAATCTATTGAAATTCATTGATAATATATAATTGGCACACAAGTTGCTATAAGGGTAGTGACTGCCATTTTCATAAGAGTTAATGGCGTAGGTAATTAATATATAAATAGTCTAGGAGCAATAAATATGAAAATGGTTACAGCTATCATCAAGCCCTTTAAGTTGGACGATGTTAGAGAGGCACTCTCAGAGGTCGGAGTTAATGGAGTTACAGTTACAGAAGTTAAGGGCTTTGGTCGCCAGAAAGGGCATACAGAGCTCTATCGTGGCGCAGAGTACACAGTTGATTTTCTTCCAAAAGTAAAAATTGAGGCGGCGATCTCTGCTGATATGTTGGATCGTACTATCGAGGCGATTCGTGAAGTTGCTAATAGCGGCAAAGTCGGTGATGGGAAAATCTTTATCTCTAATCTCGAAGAGGTTATTCGTATTCGTACTGGTGAATCAGGACGAGAAGCGATTTAACAAATTTAGAATCAATATATAGGAACATACAGATGGAAAATCAAACGATTAATCAGATATTCGAACTACAATACGCAATGGATACCTTCTACTTTTTGGTATCTGGTGCGCTAGTAATGTGGATGGCAGCCGGCTTTTCGATGTTAGAGGCAGGTTTAGTCCGTTCTAAAAATACGACAGAAATTTTAACAAAAAATGTGGCACTCTTTGCTATTTCGTGCATTATGTTTTTGGTGATGGGATATGAGCTAATGTATGGAGGCGGTGGCGGCACAAACTTCTTCCTTAATAGTATTGATGGTGGAGATGATTTAGTTGCCGATGCACTAAAATCTTCTGCTGAAAACGGTTTTGGCGGTGATTCAGTCTACTCTGGCGCATCAGATTTCTTCTTCCAAGTAGTATTCGTAGCAACAGCAATGTCTATTGTCTCTGGAGCAGTTGCAGAGAGAATGAAACTATGGGCATTTCTCGCTTTCGCAGTGGTGATGACAGGTGTGATCTACCCACTGGAAGGNTCTTGGACTTGGGGCGGACAGCCAGTATTCGGACTATTCAGCTTAGAGTTTAGTGACTTTGCAGGATCAGGAATTGTCCATATGGCAGGCGCAGCAGCGGCATTAGCAGGAGTACTCTTACTAGGGGCGCGTAAAGGCAAATATGGCAAAAATGGTGAAATCAGAGCGATACCTGGTGCTAACATGCCACTTGCAACTCTCGGTACATTTATCCTCTGGATGGGATGGTTTGGATTTAACGGCGGCTCTGTTTTAAAGTTAGGTGATATCTCAAGTGCACACACAGTTGCAATGGTCTTCCTAAATACCAACGCAGCAGCAGCGGGTGGCGCAGTCGGTGCTCTAATCTTAGCTAGAATCCTATTTGGAAAAGCAGATTTAACTATGCTCTTAAATGGTGCGTTAGCTGGATTAGTAGCAATCACAGCAGGACCTGATACACCGTCTCCAGTTGAGGCAACTCTATTTGGAATGATCGCAGGAGTAATTGTAGTTTTTTCAATCCTAAGTTTAGACAAGATGAGAATAGATGACCCAGTAGGTGCTATCTCAGTACACGGTGTTGTCGGTTTCTTCGGACTGATGATAGTTCCACTAACCAACGATGGTGCAACCTTTATGGGTCAATTGATAGGCGCAGGCGTAATCTTCGGTTGGGTCTTCGGTGCTAGCTTAATAACTTGGGCAGTCATTAAAATGTTAATGGGTATCCGTATTAGTGAAGAGGAAGAAGCAGCTGGTGCCGATATCACCGAGTGTGGACTAGAAGCCTATCCAGAGTTTACCAACACTGGTAAATAACAGATAAGCAAATATATCAATAGTTCAAGCCCTCAACCAGCAATGGTTGGGGGCTTTTTGTATGGATTTGATGAGTCTAGTGTCTCAATAAAAGCCTGTTTTAATTTTGCTTCTATGAATTTCATTTGTTAATTAAAATTTCCCATTCCCCAGTCGTTTTTCCTTTTCTTTCAATGAGACCTTTCTTTTTTAAGGTCTCAATATGCTTTTGCACGGCAGACTCATTAATGGCTTGACCACCTACTTGACCACCTACTTGACCACCTACCAACCCATCTTGACCACCCTCAAATTACTGAGCGGACAGGTATCCTGACACAGGGGGTAACATTATCCATAATTGTGGCATATTCGCCATAATTAAAATCCAGATAGCTTTTCATTTAACATCCCAATGTTTTTTTAATTCATCAATATTATTAATATCGTCTAAGTGTTTATAATAATAAAGTAAATCATTAAAAAAAATAGATTTAATTTTACCAATTTCACCTGAAATCTGTTGCCAAAGATTATTAGAAAAAGAGATGTGATTTAAATCTTTAGAATGGTACATAAAACATTTTCGTTCAAATTTTTCAAATGGATTTTGTAAAATACTGTTTTTTAATTTACTATTATTTTTGAGAAATTCAATATTTGAATAGGGGCAGTTTTCTTTATCAACTTTTAAATTATTATCTAATCTATATTTAAAAAAATATCTATATTCATTAGTTAAATCATCAAGATTACATTCTCCGTTATTATCAACTATTTTTAAAATTGATAACATCATCAATATTTTATATGACATTGAATAATTGCCATCCTTAATAAATTCATAAAAATCATCATACTGTGTTGATTCATCATGAATTTTTAGTTTTAGTTTTGTACGAATTATTTCTATTTGTTTTGGCTCATAATAATTTAATTTTTGTCTTCCAACTGGAATAGTTATAGATGGTATAATTTTCTTTTTTTGTACCCAACTTTTTACTGTGTCTGTAGATACAAAAAATTCTCTTGCTAATTGTTCATCACTTAAATAATCAGCGTATTCTTCTTCAAAAGTAAATATATTTATTTTTTCTAATTTTCTTTCTTCTTCATATAATCCTGCAAGAATAATTTCTTCATGTGAAAATTTCTTTTCATCAGGTGAAAGTATATTTCCCCATTGCATATAATTTGATATTCCCAATAAAGCATGAATACTCCAAGGGGAATTTTTAAATGACCCCATACCACCATAACTATCCACAACATCAATTACATATAAAGCTTCTTTGTCTTTATATTTTCTTGTGCCTCTTCCAATTTGTTGAGTATATAAAACTTTTGACATTGTAGGTCTTGCCATAACAATAATCGATGTTCTTGGAGAATCCCAACCCTCATTAAGAAGTGAGCAAGTTGTTAAAAACTGGATTTTGCCATTTTGATATTGTTCAATATATTCTGCTGATTTACTATCTTTACCACTAACAGCTTTACAAGATATATTATTGTCTTGCATTCTTTTAGCAAGGTCTTTAGCATGTTTAATTGAAACACAAAAAATTAAACCAGATTTAAAATTAATATCCGTTCCAACAAAATATTTATTTAATATATCGGCAATTAGTTGGTCACGAGATGGGACAATAACACTTCTTTGTAAATCTGTTGATACATAATCTTTACCATTAAAACGAATCTCACTTAAGTCTATATTGCTTTGCACTCTAAAAGCTTTTATAGGTGCTAATAAATTTTGTTTTATAGCATCTACTAAACTTAAATTTGTTGTATATTTACCAAAAATATCTTCAAGCTTTTTTTCATCTAATCTTTTATCCGTTGCTGTTAAGCCTAATAATGTTTCAGGGTTAAAATGTTGTATAACTTTTTGCAAAGTTGGAGCAACGGAATGATGTGCTTCATCAATGGCTATATAATTAAAATCATCAATTGAAAATTGCTGATAATATCTACTCATCCATGAGTAAGTTTGAATTATAATTTGATTTTGTTTATTTTCACCAATAGTAATAGTGTGATTTAATAATTCTTCTTCAAATCGTAAAGATACTTTTTTAATAGTATCTGATCTTAACTGTTTTGATGGTACAAGTATTAAAGTTTTAGAATTTATATTTTTACGATAACTGCTTAAAATATCAGAAATCATAATTTCTGTTTTGCCTGTTCCTGTTGGTAAAACCACTAAAAAGTTTTTTTCTCCAGTTAATCGAAGTTTATTAATTTCATCTACTGCTGTAGATTGATGATGTAATAATGTAATTTTTCTTGATAATGATAATTTTTGACTTAATGAAAAATCTTCTTTATTGCCAAAAAATCTTTTCATCTCTTCTCTAAATGGTTCTTTAAATTTCATACCCTCTAATGACCAACGAAATACTTTATATCCATAAGCAACTAATGAATTTTGTTTGATAAGTTGTTTTTTATAACCAATTCTTTGAGTAATAATTGGATGATGATAAGTCTCTCCATTTTTTTCTATAGCTATATTATATTTTTTATGTCTTACAATATAATCAACCCATCTTGTTTGCCCATTAATATCAATAATCGGGAATTCTCTTTCAACCTTATTTAATGATTCACGACCATAAATTTCTATAAATGCTTGTTCAAAATATGATTCAGGAATAGTAGGATCAACTTCAGCCAATGCCCTATTAGCTCCATTTACTTTAATTCCATCTTCTTTAAAATTTTTATCTAAATAGGATGATAATTCAATTCCTAATTTTTTTATATCAGCAGTATTATCTATAGTAAATCTATAAACTGATAAATAATTATCCATTAAATTATTCTGCTCTTTTGTATATTCAGTATATGAAAATGGATATAATTGATCGCAAATCTTATAGTCAATAATTACTGCTTTTGTTTGGGTAATATCATTAAAATATAACCCTCTTAAAAGACTGTTATTTTCACTAAAACCTAATTTACTTAAAGATTTAACAAGTTGTAATTTTAAATCTTGATTAATTGGGATATAATTCATTGTTGACAATTATTTTTCCATTATACAAGTTAACCAAATAATACCATCACGATTTAAACCATCATTTGTAGTTGTTGTTCTGATAGTTTTAAAACCTGTTGTATGGCAAATATGAAGCCAATCATCTTGATTAATTGTTGTAAAATGTCTTCCTTTTATATCTTTATGGTTACTATCAATATCATCTCTTTGGATAGAAACCGAAAATAAAAAAATTCCTTTTGCTTTTAAATAACTATATATTTTATTTATGGTTATTTCAATATCATCTTTTTCAAGGTGCATTAATGTGGCGATAGAATAAATACCATCAAAGCTATTATTGTCAAAACTTAATTCATTAGGAATAATTGCAACTTGTAGTAAATTATCTAACAAAGGATGTATATTTTTTGCTTCATCAATCATCTCTCTTGAAGCATCTATACCAAGTATCTTATAGTTATTATCAATCATAAAACTCGCATCTCGACCAGAACCACAACCAATTTCCAATAAATAAGATTTTTTTGGAAATACTTCTAATAAAAGTTTTTGCACTTTACTAACATTTGCAGATTCATATCTTTTCGCTAATAGTCGTGCATTTTTTTTATAATATTCTATTGTATAGTTCATTTATGAAATTTTCTTTTCTATTGCCTTTTCAGCCATTAATGTTATTAAATATAACTTCTCATCTATAGTCATAACAAGATTTTCATCCCTATAGAATCCAGCCGCAGAGGAGTTAAAGTAGTAGTCATTAACGCCGCACCAATACCAATTTGAGGTAATAATATATCTACAAACCTCGCATTTTACGGGATAGAGTGTTACGTCCCCATCCTAATAATTTAGCGGCATCTTGGATTTTACCGCCTCTCTTTTCAAGGGCAGCTTCAATCAGTATCGACTCTACAGTGGGGATGGTTTGTTGCATCTTCTCTGCACATTGATCTTCAGATAGTGAGTTTAAATATTGGCGCAGTGCACTTTCCCAATCACTACCACCTTCTGTTGAAGTACTGTTTTTTACACTAGAGCCCTCTTTTTGTAGCTCTGGAGGGAGATCATCAATTCGAACTTGTTGAGATGGAGCCATTACAGTTATCCAGCGACAGGTATTTTCTAACTGTCGTACATTTCCTGTCCAGCTTAAATTCTTTAGGTAGGAGATTGTCTCTGGGAGTAAAATTTTCTCTTCAACATTTAGTTTGTTGGCAGCACGATGAAGAAAGTAGTCACTAAGTAGTGGAATATCCTCACTTCGTTCTGCTAAGGTTGGTACGCTAATATGGATTACATTGAGACGATGGTAGAGGTCTTCACGAAAACGACCTTCTTTAATTGCAGTATTAAGATTTTGATGGGTGGCAGCTACTATCCGTACATCTACTTTAAGTGGAGCATGCCCGCCAACTTGATAAAACTCTCCCTCGGAGAGGACGCGAAGTAGTCTAGTCTGAGTCTCCAGCGGCATATCTCCAATTTCATCTAAAAAGAGTGTGCCTCCATCTGCCTGTTGAAAACGCCCTTTGCGACTTTCGGTGGCGCCTGTAAAAGCACCTTTTTTGTGTCCGAAAAGTTCAGAGTCCATCAGCTCTTTTGGTACGGCAGCCATATTGAGTGCAATAAATGGTTGTGAGGTACGAGGGCTATGGTTGTGTAGAGCTTGTGCAACTCGTTCTTTACCACTGCCTGATGCGCCACTAATTAGCACGCTCATAGATGAGTTAGAGAGTCTTCCAATTGTGCGGAAGAGATCTTGCATTGCAGCGGACTCACCAATTAGTTCACTAGCTCTAGAGTTATTTTGAATATCTTGGGCAGAATTTTGAGATGCCTTCAGCTTTGAGCTAATACTTTTCTCTAGCGCTCGTTTAGCTAAATTGAGCATCTCATCAATATCAAAAGGTTTGGGTAGATACTCAAATGCCCCACCTTCATAAGAGGCGACCGCACTCTCCATATTGGAGTGTGCTGTCATGATAATAACTGGTAATTCAGGCTGTTGGCGCTGAATCTCTTTTAATAGATTCACTCCATCTATACCTGGCATACGAATATCAGTTATTATCAAGTCTGGGCTATTTTGTGTAAACTCCTGCAACATAGCATCGCCACTGCTAAATAGTTGAACGCTAATTTCCGCTTTCTGGAATAGTTTCTCTAGTACCCAGCGGATAGAGCTATCATCATCTACTACCCAGACGCTTGCTTCATTCATTGTGATCCTCCAGCGGTATTAATATAGTAAACAGAGTTTTTCCAGGTTGAGAACTGCACTCAAGTATACCATTATGGTGTTGAATGATGGATTGTGAAATAGAGAGCCCCAGCCCTCGCCCTTCTGCACGAGTAGTTACCATCGGTAGAAAAATGCTCATCTGGAGCTCATCAGGTATACCAGGACCACAATCCTCTATCTCTACTGCACAAAATGTCCCATTACGAATTCGAGTTCTAACTGTGATTACTCCCAGATAATTCATACTCTGTGCCGCATTCCGTACAATATTTAGTAGTGCCTGAATTAATTGATCTCCATCAGCGTAGAGGAGCGGAATACTTGGATCATAATCTCGCTCTATCTCGACCCTATTTCCACTTGCTTTACCGTTCACATCATCATTTAGAATCAATGTAGCTGCTCGTTCTAATAATTGGTGAATATTGGTGGGCTCCATTTTAGGGGCATCTTTAGGTCCAGCCATACGATCTAGTAGGCGTTGAAGACGATCAGCTTCAGAGATGATAATATTGGTATACTCTTTGAGGTTATCATCCGTTAACTCCCTCTCTAAAAGTTGAGCTGCTCCTCGCAGCCCCCCTAGTGGATTTTTTATCTCGTGTGCGAGACCTTGGAGCATCTCTTCTGAAGCGTTACTCTGCTCAATTAACTGCTCTTCACGCAGTAGCCGTAACTGCTGGTCAACTCGCTGAAGTTGAATGATAACCTCTCCATTGCTATCAATTCTAGAGTTTGGAATAGTAGTGCAATCGACCAGAATGCTCTCTTCTCCGAAACGCTCCAATGTTATCTGGCGTACCAGAGTGTTATGGTCATCATCATACTCGAGAGCCACTAGATCTGTAAATAGCGAACCAAGAGCTCTATTAGCACTAATCTGTAACAGCTCCTCAGCTGCCTGATTGAGAAATAGTATTTTACGCTGACTGTCAACTACCAGCAGCGCAAGGGTAGAGTGCTCAACTATTAATTCAGATTTTGTCGTCATCACTCGTGCCCATCTCAACTATCCTCGTCTATCTCTATCCTGTAAGTTCAGAGCTCATCTTACACCATCACTATTCAAATCGTAACCGTGAATTTAAATAGTTTTTAATCTTATTGTCAAAAGTTGGATCGGCTGATTACTTAACTATTCGCAATAAAAAATGTCGTAATAAAAAATTGCGATTGACTGTTTTTTAGCGTAACATAATTTCGTTATTCACAACTAAATGGTTCAATATATTATGAGCGCAATAAAAGAGTCGGTAGTAGGTAATCTGATGATATGGGTCGATGCAGATGCTTGTCCCGTTGTGATTAAAGAGATCCTCTTTAAGGCGGCTAGGCGCACTAAAACTAAGCTAACTTTAGTGGCTAACCAGTTTATGCGCACGCCAAAATCATCTTATATCAACGCTATCCAAGTCTCTGCTGGATTTGATGTGGCAGACAATGAGATTGTAAAAAGGTTGACGGCAGGTGATCTAGTGATAACCGCAGATATCCCTTTGGCATCTGATGCGATTGAGAAGGGTGCGACAGCGCTAAATCCACGAGGAG
>JGI26247J51722_1000971_pt1 | contig 11446 bp, 6 predicted proteins | sample SaaInlV_100m_DNA_2_FD_51722 | JGI IMG/M metagenome (IMG submission 51722)
GGTGATCGCAAGCCTGCCGGGCTCCGGCTGGCGCGGTGAATCCTTTAATGACCCCAAGTGGCGCGGCCATGGCACCCGGATTTTCTGGCGGGCACGCTAATCCTGCCCCACCTTTTAATCTGGTGAGTCGAGCCTGACGCTGGCGTAAGACCCAGGAGCCGCCTCTAGTGCCGGGAAGGCTTTTTTAGCCCCCGGTTGGCGCGCCTTAACACGCGTACCTGTGAACTTAGCTGCCCATTTTTGCCAATCTGGCCACCACGATCCTTGCTTTGCGCTGGCCTTTGCCTGCCACGCATCGGCATCACCACGCGGACGCGAGCGACTGGTCCAGTGCCCGTATTTGCCGGCCTTCGGTGGATTCACCACACCCGCGATGTGGCCCGACCCTGAAAGTACGAAGCGTACCGGGCCCTTGAAAAGGCCCGCACCGGCAAATGTTGAACGCCAGGGCGCTATATGATCATCCTGGGTCGACAGAAAATAACAAGGCGTTTTAACCGACGAAATATCAATCGGCACACCGGCCAATGTCATGCCGCCGGGCTCTTTAAAGCGGTTTTCAAGGTACATAGACCGCAGATACTCGCTATGCATCCTGGCCGGCATGCGGGTGGAGTCCGAATTCCAGTACAGTAAATCAAACACCGCAGGCGCCTCACCCATCAGGTAATTGTTGATAACAAAAGACCAGATCAGGTCGTTCGAGCGCAGCATATTGAACGTGGTTGCCATATCACTTCCATCAAGATAGCCGTCTTTTGACATCTTCTGCTCAAGGCTCTTAACCTGCTCATCATCGATAAACACCCCCAAATCGCCAGGGTCAGAAAAATCAATCATCGAAGTCAAAAAGGTTCCGCTGGATACACGCGATGCCTCACCGGTTGCCTCTAAATAGGCCAACAGGGCTGCCAGCAATGTACCGCCCAGGCAATAACCAACGACATTGGTGCTTGGCTGGCCAGTAATGGCCTCAATCGCCTCTAACGCAGCGAGCGGTCCTTCAAGGAGGTAGTTTTCAAAACCCTTGTCCGCAAGCTCGCTACCCGGGTTAACCCACGAGATCACGAAAACGGTGTGGCCCTGGTCTACCAGCCAGCGGATCAGTGAATTCTTTGGCTGCAGATCGAGGATGTAATACTTGTTAATCCACGGTGGAACGACCAGCAGCGGGGTTTTGCTCACCGTCTTGGTTTGCGGCTCGTACTGTATGAGTTGGATCAGATCGTTCTGGAAGACCACCTGGCCCGGGCTGAGTGCAATATTCCTGCCCAGCTGAAAGGCCTCGGTATCTACCATCTGGGTTTTAAGGGTGCCGTTGCCCCGCTCCAGATCATCAAGAAGGTTTTTAAAACCCTTGACCAGATTTTCGCCCTTGGTTTCAAGGGTTTTCTGAAGTACATCGGGATTGGTCAATGCGAAGTTAGTCGGCGCCATCGCATCAACATATTGCCGGGTAAAAAACTGAACCTGCTCTCGGGTTTTTTCATCCAACCCCTTAGCCGATGCGGTGGACTCCATGATATAACGTGACGCTAGCAGGTAAGACTGCTTGATAAAATCAAACAGCTGGCCGTCATTCCAACTATCGCTGCGAAAGCGGTAATCAGACGAGTCTGGCTCTATCACCTTCTCAGTCGAACCTCCAAGCACCCCAAGCGCCGCCTGCTGCCAAAGGGCGACTGAGCTCTGCCAGAATTCCGCCTGGGCTTGGCCCAGAACCTCAGGATCAATTTGCAGATCGGCAAAATTCTTGGCAAAACTTTCACTTAATTTGCCTGGGTCAAAACTGCCGGCGAGCTCCCCCCCGTGCTGGGACATGAAATTGCTCGCGATTTTCTGACTGCGCACCATCACGTCGGCCATGGTGGCGGCAAGATCGGTGAATTCTGGCAAGGGGGTCTTGGTCTGGGTTGAGTTCAAGATGGTTTTCCAAAGTTTGTTGCAGTGCACCATTTTACGCATCTTTTTGCCTTTAAACAACTCTCTGATCGAGCGCATCAGTACAGTCCATGGGAATCGGTACGATCCGACCGCTTGTCAAAGTCCCTGAGGGCAGCGATACCACAATTTACGATCAGAATCTGGACTCAGCCCTGGCGACTTATACCCCTTAAAACCCGCAAGCTTTCTCACCCGGGCCGAGCGGGTGTATTGTTACCATGCGGCCATGATTGACGGCCGTCCCCAGCGTACCTGGTCACAGACCGCGACGTGTCGGCGTCTGGCCGGTGCGTTGTCGACACGTGGCATTGGCGATACCGTCGCCGTGATGGCAAAGCCCAGAAATTCCTCATGCGGGAGAAGATGGTGTCAGAATTCGACCTGGAAGGCACGAGTACAGCCTAGCCAGTTTCGCGCAGCCGATGCGCGAGCCGAGCGACCGTATCGGCCATGACCTGAACACCAGCAACCAGGTGTTCCCTTTGGGTATCCTCTTCGAAAGCATGGCTAATACCGCCGATCGAAGGCACAAATATCATCCCGGTCGGAAGTTGTGGGGCAAGGTTCATGGCGTCGTGCAATGCGCCCGAGGGCATGCGCCGCCAGGCACCAGGCGCAGTCGATTTGGCCGCTTCACAGAATTGCTCGACGATCCCGTCATCCATATCAATCGGGGCGACAGCTTTGGTCTCTAACAGCGAAATATCGAGATTTCGCTCTACCGCCGTCTGGGCTGCTGCTTTTTGAATCATCTCGCACATGGTATCCAGTTGGGCGAGGGACCCATCGCGGATCTGCACGGAGCAGTTCAACTCTCCCGGTACGATGGAAGGCGCATTGGGGTGTACATCGACACGGCCAATGGTCCAGACCGAACGTGGTGTTGCAATTTTCGTGAATCGTTCTTCCAGGTTTGTTATGAAAGCGCCAAATCCAGTGACTGCATCGCGTCGCAGGGCCATTGGCGTCGTGCCAGCATGGTTCTGCTGGCCTTTGATGGTGACTTCGAACTGGCGAGAGCCGACGATGGTCTCGACTACCCCGATGATCTCTCCGGCCTGGTCCAGAACCGGGCCCTGTTCGATATGGGCTTCCAGGAACGCGCTGAACAAACCGGGGTCCAGTGTCTCAGACTCCTCGACCTCCGACAAAGCGCTGGCTAGATCACCGTACCGTTGTCCGGCGGCGTTGGTTAGGTCATACAGTGCAGCGCGGGACAATTTACCACTGAAAAAGCAACTTCCGGTTAGAGGCATGAAGGCGCTTTCTTCATCCTGGAACGAGACCACGGCGACCGGTGGTCCACCGACTTCCTGACAAGTCCGCGCCACCTCAAGAGCCAGGACGACGCCATAAGCACCGTCGAGCCAGCCGCCTTGCGGTTGGGTGTCGGAATGTGACCCGATCAGAATCGGTTTGCCGGGTTGTGGCGGCATTCCGAANAGGTTNGCCGCTCGGTCCCACCGGGGTGTGAGTCCGCAATCTTCAAATTTTTCAGCAAGCCAGCGCCGCGAATCGATATCCGCGGGTGAGAACGCAGGGCGGATGACACCGGTGCCCTGTTTGCCAAATTCCCGAAGGGCCTCGAGATCAACAAGAAAACGATCGCCGTTGATCTTCAGTTTCTGGTGCATGAATTGAGGATTCCCGGGTGGTGAACGCTTAGGTGCGTGGAACTGGCAAAAGCATCGAGCTGATTGGATACGCTAGTCAGCCTGAGCGCTCGGCAGTACTGCCAAGGGCCTATGATACCGACTCTAGTCATACTGCCGCCGATGTCACGAGCCTCGATGAACCGCTGGCAGCGCCTGCGGCGATTGGTGTGCCGCCCTAAAGAAAACTCATTACAGTGAACCAGGGAGCAGGCAAGAGAACCCGGGCAAACTATCAACTTAATGCCGACAGAATTATTGAGGTATTTACCCAAAAGCCTGCTTAGATATTTTTGCGAGTCGCACAGTGATCGTGCCACACACCATCCGCCGTAGCTACTAGAGCGCTTCAACCGAAGGGTCGATCAATAGATGAAGAGGGCTGAGTAAACCAGCGAGGGCCTGCATCAGTAATATAGACGTGATCTTCCAGGCGTACGCCAAACTCACCGTAGATACAGATCATCGGCTCATTGGAAAAGCACATGCCCGGTGCCAGTGGGGTGGTGTTACCCGGGACAATATAAGACTCCTCGTGGACATCAAGGCCAATGCCGTGTCCGGTGCGATGTGCTAGTCCGGGTACCGCGTAACCCGGACCAAAACCCGCGGCTTCGATCACATCNCGCGCGGCTTTGTCCACTGCTTCAGCGGGAGTGCCCACCTGGGATGCATCGAACGCCGCGACCTGAGCCGCTTTTTCGAGATCCCAGACCTGGCGCTGGCGAGCCGTGGGCTCGCCGAAAACATAGGTGCGGGTAATGTCTGAGTAGTAACCGTCGATGGTGGCTCCTGTATCGATCAGTACCATGTCGCCTTCTTTAAGCTCCTGAGGGTATGACACCCCGTGCGGGTAAGCTGTGGGCTCACCAAAAAGCACAATGCGAAACGCCGGCGGGCCATCGGTGCCAAGCCTCAGGTGCGCGTCGGTAAGAAACTCCTGCACATCAATGGTGCTGATGCCAGGTTCCAGCATTCGCGCTGCGCTTTTTTGAACCTCTAAGGTGAGATCCATTGCGAACTGAATTAGTGCAATCTCGCTACCGGATTTGTACATGCGGCATTGCGCCGTCACNCTCGATCCATTTATAAACTGCACTCGCGGCATGGCGCGGCGCAGGCCATCAAAAACAAAAAACGGTGTCGCGGGATCGATCGCCAACACACCTTGCGCGCCACTTAACTCAGCGAAGCACTGACCCACCAGCGCGGTAGGATCTTCGTGTTCTTCCCAGGTGCGAACGTCACTGCCTAACAGCAACATGGCGCGGGTCTTCTCTTCTTCGAAGCCGGGGCTTATATAGATGATGTCCCCACGCGCCGGGATGATTGCGCCATGCAATCGCTCTGTGGCCCAAAAACGCAGGCCCGTAAAGTAAAAAAGATTGGTCGANGCATCGAGATACAGGGCATCGATGCCCTGCTCCACCATCAGGCGTTGCGCTTTTTCAATGCGNCCCAGGCGCTCTGGCACCGTGATGGCTGTAAAGCCCGTGCGGCCGGATAATTCGGAAAGTTCGGCTTGCGCCGATGATCCCCCTACCCCTTCAGTCATAACCACTCCTCTTGTTCTTATCCAACTGCGCTGTTTCAGTTTACCGTTTAAACCAAACCCGGGCGAACCATCCCCTGCGCACTTAAGCGGATTGCACCAGCAGCGCAGTATTACCTCCGGATGCGGTCGTGTCGGCACAGACATGGCGCTCAATAACCAGGCATTGACTCGCGCACGGCTCATTGATCAGCGGAATGATTGGCCCCTCGCGTTGTGCCAGCGCCTGACGCCATGGCCGCAGGGCTTCTCCGGAAAGCCAAAGAACGACCGCATCGATGCCACAGAGTGCTTCCAAATTATCGGGATCAACGATTCCGGGTATCACTTCAAGAGGCCAGTCGGGTCGGAACGGCTCAAGCAGATCAGTATCAGCGCCGACAGCAAGTACACGATTACCCAGTGCCAGCGCCTGGCAGACCTGTGACCGCAAACTTGGTGCATCAGGGCCCAGACAAAGCACATTGCCGCGGGGGTACAGCGTCCAACGATTACTCTCCCCGGTAGGCCCCGGCAGTTCAAGGGGATTTTGAGCGATGCGCATGATCACCCGGGCTGATTGGGCCGCCAACCAATCAGAAGCGCTCTCAAGCACTTTGGCAGTTCGCTGTGGATCCAGTGGGCCGGGTCTTTGTTTGTGCGCACTTGCCCAGTCGTTGATTCGGTCAATGGCTACCCGCGACTCATCGCTTTGCTCCATCGAAGATGCCGCGAAGTCACGCTTACCAAAGCGGGCAAGATAATGCGGGCCCCCGGCCTTAGGTCCGGTGCCCGAAAGACCCTCTCCCCCAAAAGGCTGAGACCCTACTACCGCGCCGATCTGATTACGGTTGACGTAGATGTTTCCTACCTGAGCGTGGTCAATAACCTGCTGAACCCGTGCATCTACCCGGGTGTGAACACCGAGCGTCAGGCCGTACCCACACCGGTTGATTGTCCTGACGACCTCGGCAAGCTCGTCTGCGCGGTAGGTTGCCACATGCAGCACCGGGCCGAACACTTCGCGATCCAGATCTTCGATCCCCCCTACCTCTATCACCGTGGGGCCCATGAAGTGCCCACCCGCCGGGGCTTGTAACTGCTTAAGGACCTGCCCTTTCGCTTGGCGCTGAGCGCAATAGGTCTGGATATTTTCCAACGCCTCAAGATCAATCAACGGACCCACATCGGTTGCAAGGTCCAAAGGACTTCCAAGACACAGCTCGTCCATAGCGCCAAAGAGCAGCTCGAGCACCCGCTCACGTATCTCGCTTTGCAGATACAAGATGCGCAGCGCCGAGCAGCGCTGCCCTGCACTTTGAAATGCCGACACCACGATATCGCGCACCGCCTGCTCGGGCAGCGCGGTGGAATCGACCAACATGACGTTAAGCCCGCCCGTCTCCGCAATCAGCGCAGCACCAGCATTACCCTGACTGGCAAGGGTGCGGTGGATGTCGCGGGATGTTTGGGTCGAGCCGGTAAAACAAACGCCATTGACCTGCTGATTTTGCACCAATGCGCCACCCACACTTACCCCTTCACCAGGCAGGCACTGCAGCGTATCGGTTGGAATCCCTGCCGCGTGCAGCAACTGGACAGCCCGCAGCGCCATCAATGACGTCTGCTCGGCTGGCTTGGCGATGACGGCATTTCCAGCGGCAAGCGCTGCGCTGATCTGCCCGGTAAAAATCGCCAACGGGAAGTTCCACGGCGAGATGCACACAAATACACCGCGGGGCTGGGAATCTTCGGCCTGTATCACCTGGGCAGCGTAGTAGCGTAAAAAATCCACCGCCTCGCGCACCTCAGCGACACCATCGGCCAGTGTCTTGCCGGCCTCACGGGCCGCCAACGCGATAAGCTCGGGTGCGTGACTTTCATAAAGATCGCCAGCACGGCACAGTATGTCAGCCCGCTCATGAGCAGTCCTCTTACCCCAGGTGCGCACCCCCCTTTGAGCTTGCGCCAGGGCTCCCGGAATATCCTCGGGCGACGCCACCCGTATCAGGCCGACCTTCTCGCCAGGTATCGCGGGGTTTTGCACAATTACCTCGGGGCCGTCCAAAACCCCTGGCTGGGTGCGGGTCAGATCCCAATGATCATTCACGAACGGTTGCATCTGGCGTTGTAGCGCGCTAACGCAGGTACTGTCGTCGAGATCCCATCCACGGCTGTTGGGCCGCTCGGGTGCAAAAAGTTCACGCGGCAACCTGATAGCCGGATGGGCCGGATTCCGGGCTACTGGCCGAATCTCATCCCATGGATCCCGCGCCACATCGACCGCTTTGATTTCTTGATCCAGAATCCGATTGACGAATGAACTATTAGCGCCGTTTTCCAGCAGTCGGCGTACCAGGTAGGCGAGAAGATCTTTATGGGCACCAACGGGAGCATAGATCCGGCAGCGATATCCGTTGACCTCACTCACGCGACTCAGTAACGACTCCCCCATGCCGTGTAATCGCTGAAACTCAAACGACTCATCAGGGTCACCCGCAAGCGCCATCACCGCCGACACGGTGTGAGCATTATGGGTAGCAAACTGCGGATAAAAGAACTCCCGCCGTTCCAGCAGCTTCTTGGCGCAGGTGATATAGGAAAGATCCGTGCTCGCTTTGCGGGTAAAAACCGGATACCCGGCAAGGCCGAGTACCTGGGCGCGCTTGATCTCGGTATCCCAGTAAGCCCCTTTGACGAGCCTGACCATGATGCGCCGGCGATGACGCTGAGCCAGGCAATGCAGCCAGTCGATAACAGCACCCGCCCCAAGATGATAGGCCTGGACCACCACACCAAATCCGTCCCAGCCCACAAGCGAGGGATCAGACATTAACGCCTCGACAATATCCAGAGTCAGATCGAGTCGCTCGCTCTCTTCGGCATCTATGTTAAAGCCCATACCAGCGCTTCGGGCGAGTTGCGCCAGCGGCGCCACGCGCCCCAACAGTTCATCCAACACGCGCTGGCGTTGAGCGTGTTCAAAACGTGGGTGCAGGGCCGAAAGTTTCACTGAGATACCGGGGTTATCCCGCACATGGGTGCTGGAACAGCTCGGCGCCAAGGCCGAGATCGCCTCGGAATAAGACAGGTGGTAGCGCCGGGCATCGGCCTCACAGCGGGCTGCCTCGCCCAGCATGTCGTATGAAAAGGTATAACCTTTTTGATGCGCGGCCAACGAGTGCTTAAGGGCTTCGCCAATATCGCGGCCCAGCACAAACTGGCGCCCCAACTCTTTCATCGCTTCAGCAATAATCATGCGTACCGCAGGTTCGCCCACACGCTTGACCGCACCGCGCAGCGTTGCCACCATGCTGTCGGCCTGGGTCGGACTCAACAGGCGCCCGGTCAACATCAGTGCCCAGGTCGATGCATTCACGAGAGACGAACTGGAGCGATTGAGATGCCGACCCCACTGCCCAGGCACAATCTTGTCCTCAATCAGGGCATCAATTGTGGGGCTGTCCGGCACCCGCAGCAGTGCCTCAGCGAGACACATCATCGCAACCCCCTCGTCGGTGGAGAGCCCGTACTCGGCGAGGAACGCTTCAAGCAGGTTGGCTGACCCCTGAGTGCGAACCTGCTCGATCAGGCTGACAGCCTGATCATGAATCTCAGCCTTTAGCCTGACTCCTGGACGCCAATCATTCAGCAGTTGGGTGACACGCGGGCCTTCCCCGGCATTACGGACGTCATGAATGCGTTGGCGAGCAACAGCAAGAGTTTTGCTCATCGGTAAGTCCTGCTTAGGCTGATCGAGCCGTTCAGGAAGACCGGCCTCGGGAGATCATCATGGCAGTTTCTTCATCTACTCAGAGGCCAACAATTAAGAATCGCCAGCAGGCTGACCGCAACGGCTAAACACTCTAATGGTCGGCCCATTCGCCAACAGTGGCTAAATCTATGCCCGCCGGGGCCTATCACAGTGGTGTTTACATCCACTACCCTTCAAACCCTACTATAACGCTGTTTCAGCGTCCTCCCGCCTTCTTTTTCTTCTCAATAATGCTCGCTTTTAAGCATTACCCTAAGCGATACTTAGGCATCTTAAGAGTGTTTCTGGCGTACCAATCTTGATGGCTTATGTAATGCCTCACCGTTTCCTTTTTACCATTGGGTCTATTGACGGTGATCACTTATCACCATCCGAAACCATATCATTCTCAGCTGAATTAGTACCCTCACCGCACTTAACATCGTGCCCAGGGTTGGTAGCGTCCTCCACAGTGATAACGGTCTGTCGGCGTACATGAATTACTTTCGCTGAACCGTGAGTTACATCATTGGTTTTAGTTGTCATCAGGTTTTGTCCTTTACTTGGTCGGAGAATAGGCGGGCGGGCAGCGCAGCTAATTTCGGACAACCAAACCACAGGAATTTTTTACCAGGTATACCAAAACATTAATGTGGTTTAATCCACCAAGGAACCCGCCCATGACAGATCAACCGAGCAAACTCACCGTACCCTTCGATTTCGATGCGCCGGGAAAACACTGCGACTATGTACGGCTGCCCAACTCTGTGCATCGCTCTGCCTACGGTTGGCTTCCCCTGCCCATTGTCTGTATCAATCATGGTGAAGGACCGACCGTACTGCTGATGTCAGGTACCCACGGTGATGAATACGAAGGTCAGGTGACGTTGACACGTCTTGCGCGCGAACTGGAGCCACAGGATATCACGGGCCGAGTGATCATTTTCCCTATGGCCAACTACCCGGCCGCTAAAGCGGGCCTTCGCACCTCACCCATCGATGACGTGAACCTCAACCGAGTATTTCCAGGCAATCCGGAAGGCTCACCAACGTTCATGATCGCGCATTTTATTGAAACGGTGCTGATGCAAATTGCCGATTTTGGACTCGACCTACATAGTGGCGGTTCATCTTTGCATTATCTGCCGACAACTGTGTCAGCAACTTATGAGGATGAGACACGCAACCGTCGAGTTCGCGATATGATGCAGGTCTTTGGTGCACCACACAGTTTTTTCTTTCCACGTGATCACGCCGGGGGCGGTAACAGTAATCACGCCGCCGAGCGAAGCGGCATGCTCTCATTCACGACGGAAATGGGCGGCAGTGGCACGGTAACACCCCACTGCCTAAAGATTTGCTCTGATGGTGTGATGCGTGTCCTGCACCATATCGGGGTCCTTAAGACATCACGCGTTCCGCCCAGCGATACTGCAAGCCGCATGCTGCATGCACCGACATTCGACTACTTTACTTACGCTTCGGAGTTGGGGCTATTCGAACCCACGGTCGAACTCGGTGACGAGGTCAAGGCCGGGCAACGCGCGGGTTTTATTCACACCCCGGAAACACCCTGGCAAGAACCCACCGAGATGACTTTTACGAGTGACGGGCTCGTCATCTGCAAGCGCATCCCCGGCCGCGTCGAACGCGGAGACTGCCTGTTTCACCTTGGAACCGATCTCGCCTAGGACGCTTAATGCAGCGAAAAATATTCGCGCTGCTCCCGGTCGGGAGCCACCAAAAGAAAACGCATGGAGGCCTTTGGAGAGTTAAGTTAATGCGTATATAGATCGGTCATTTACTTCAAAACTTAATTTATCCGACAGTCTTGTCCAAAAAGGGTAGCACTAGTTGAGCGCAGTTGGGGATAACGCCCGATTCGATTAAACCCGTTTTAGCCCTATTTGAGGGAACACGGGTGATCAGAGCGGAGCCACTCTGATCACCCACCTTACGGATCCACTGCTTCACATTCCTTTGTCTCGTAGAGCAGCAAGGACTCGTCCTTGTCTTTGGATAACCTGATCCGTTTGGCCACGCGATCCACAGTTGGAGTCCGGGAATAAACCCCATGGTTGAATCTGACCCTGGGCGCTTTCCTCTCTTTCTTCATGGTTTTTGTGCTCTTTAATATCTGTTGTGATGAGCGCCAACCGTTGACACTCCTCAAAGAGGGCTTTTACCTAGGCCACTCCTAAGTAGGAGGCTATAAAGGCCAGAAATAAAGGATAGCCGGCAGGCTGACCGCAACAACAATAATCTCCAACGGCAAGCCCATACGCCAATAATCACCAAAGCGATACCCCCCGGGGCCCATTACAATGGTGTTGTTCTTGTGCCCAATAGGCGTAAGAAACGCGCAGGAAGCCGCAACGGCTACGGCCATCAAAAAGGGGTCGGGGTTCAATCCAAGGCGCTGCGCAATCTCAAGGCCGATGGGCGCTGCAATCAGTGCTGTAGCCACGTTATTTAATACATCAGACAGGCTCATTGTCACGATCATCAGGATCGCAAGCACGACCACCGGCGCCAGGCCCTCGGTGGCCACAAGGATCCAATGCG
>JGI26247J51722_1000972_pt1 | contig 11432 bp, 13 predicted proteins | sample SaaInlV_100m_DNA_2_FD_51722 | JGI IMG/M metagenome (IMG submission 51722)
GTTGAATTTACACAAGAAATTTAAGAAAATACTATGAATTCATTGCATGGAGCGATATTTGATTCATTTAAAAAATGAACAACATATTCCCATAAATTCTCGTGAAATACTTTATCGAGCTAGGGATCTAAAATCTGATATGTCTGCCCATATCAGGCTAGCTAGAGTTGCTACGACTTTTATTGAATTTGATGTGGCCATTGAAACAAAAGATGTGGATACTCTTATTGAAAAATTATCCCCTATTGGAGGTTTAGATAATATTCGGCATGTAGTTGAAGAAGAAATTGAAATAGATCAAGGAATTAAAGATGGTATTTTTTATTTTAATAATGAAAGATTTTGGGAATGTCATGAAGCATTTGAAGGTGTTTGGAAACAATGTTTTGGTCGTGAAAAGGAGTTAGTACAAGGTATTATTCTTGTAGCTGTTGCGTATGCCCATGCTCAAGAAAATGAATTAAGTATTGGGGTTGCAATGTTGACTAGAGCTTTAGAAAAATTAGGAACATCTCCTTCAATGTATCATTCAATTGATGTAGAAAGAATACGAAAAAAATCTGTTGAAATGCAAAAAATTAATGATTTGGTTCTATTTGAGATCTGATTAACTCTAAAGATTTTGTAACTACCTCTGAACCTTGAAGTAATCCTATACTGCCCTTCTTTGCTTGATTTTCAGTCATTCTTGTTGTTCCATCATTTTTAATAAAATCAGCTGAAACTACAACTGGTACTGGATCATCACTATGACCTTTGTTAATACATGGTGTTGAATGATCTGCTGAAATAATTATTGCTACTTTACTTGAATCAATATTTTCCACAAGTGTTTTAAAAAATCTTTGATCAATTTCTTCTATATTTTTCATTTTACCTATAGCATCTCCATCATGTCCAAACTCGTCTGGTCCTTTAAGGTGAACATAAATTGCATTTTGTGTTTCCATTGCTTTAGCTGCTACTCTTGCTTTTTCTTCATAGTCTGTTAAACCTCCTGCTTCAAATGCTTTCATTTTAAGAACTTCTGAGATTCCAAGTTCTACTGGCATGTCTACTATACATGAAAATTTCATACTGTGTTTTTCATTAATTGGAGGTACTTCTGGATATTTGTTTCCTGCATCTCTAAGTAAAATACAACTAAGTTGTTTTTTGTTTTGTTCTTGACGTTTTTTATTTATCTCGCTATCTCTCATAATTTTTATTGATTGCTCTGAAAACTCATTTACTAAATTTGATGTAATTTTTGCATTTTCTGTATCTTCTAAAGGTAAACATTTTTCAATTTTTAAAAAGTCTCCGACAGCTTTTGCTACTCCCATTCCTCCAATGTTACTATATGCTGGATCTGTATTTGTAATTCTTGATGATAATTTTTGATTTGATGTTCTAATTCTAACTGTTACTCTGTGTCCTATTGTGGGTGCAACTACTATTTTTGTATCTGGAATTGAAAATTTTATTTTTTCTTCTAATTCTTTTGCTATTCCATCTGCATCTTCTTTTTCAATTTGTCTACCTGCTCTTCTATCTGTAATAATTTCCTCTTCATTTAATGTCGAATAATTTCCTCTTAATGCTAAATCTCCATCTTTAAAATCAATGCCAACCCCTATTGCCTCTATGACTCCTCTTCCTGCATAATCTGCATGTTCAAAATTGTAACCTAACATATTGAAAACTGCAATATCTGATTCAGGAGCAATTCCTTTTCCTACTGAAATTACTTCACCAATTGTTCCATTACTTGCAATTTTATCTAATGTTGGTGTATTTGCAGCTTCTAATGGTGTCTTTCCATCCAAATCTGGGTGTGGAAGATCTCCCACTCCATCTAAAAGAACATAAATCAAATGTACGTCAGAATTATCCGTCAAAACTCTGTTTATCTAAATTTTTGATCTCTTTTTTAAATCTTACAATATTTTTGCGATCATTTTCAATTTTCATTTTAGAATTTATTTCAAAACAAAAATTTTATTTTTTTTAATTTTTTTTATTGAATTGATCATTTCTTTTCTATTTTAATTTAAGAAAACATTTTAACATACAATTACTTTCAATTACCAATATGGGTGATATGCGTAAAGATTATGTTTCTGAACGTTTTATGATCGTCTCTAAAAAAAATGATAAAATAACTAATTCTAAAAAATCTCCTTTTGCTCCTGGCAATGAATCCATGACAAATCCTTCTGTCTTATCACTTGTTGAAAAAGATGGTATGTTACAACGTCTTCAAGATAATGAAGATGATTATGTTGAAGGTTGGTCTATTCGTGTTTTTGAAAGTAAAAATCCTATTGTTTCCACTGACACAGAAAATTCTTACAGTGATAAACCATTTTACAGTGAACCTGCATATGGTTATCATTATGTAATTGTTGCATCTCCAAACCCTAAAGATACATTTGCAACAATTTCTCCTGAACAATGGTCTAATGTTTTAGTTGTTGTACAAGATAGATTACGATGGCTTTATACTCAAAAAGGTGTAACTTATGTTTCAATTTATGGTGATTATGGTGACCTTGCTGGAAATGTTAACCCTCACCCTCACCTGAACATCCTCACTCTATCTACAATTCCACCAATCATTAACGCTGAGGCTGAAGCATCTCATAAAATTTTGAATGAAAAAGGTGTTTGTCATATGTGTCAAACCATAAATGAAGAACTTAGTGGACCTAGACAAATTCTTCAAACTGATGGCTTCATTGCTTTTTCTCCTTGGGCCCCTTCATATCCTTATGAATTTTGGATTTCTCCAAAAAAACACACTACTAGTTTTTCAAAAATTACTCAAAAAGACATTAATGATTTATCTTTAATTTTGAGAGCAACTTTGGGTGGATTATCTGCTACTGTGAAAAATGTTTCATATAATTTGGTTTTTCATCTTTCTCCTGAAAAGAAAAACACTCGACAAATTCATTGGCATATTGAAATNTATCCAATTACTAAATCATGGTCAGGACTAGAACGTGGATATGGCATTTTCTTAAATGATATATCTCCTGAAGAAGCNGCTGAAAAACTTGGTGCAGCATGTAGAAAAGAATTAGCTAACCTTGTTGGTATTATTTGATTTTCTGAATGGTTTATTTATCAACTATAATTAGTTGAAATTATGGGTGTTGAAAAATGGCTTGCAATTACTAGTGTGGGTCTTTTTGCAATGTTTGCAGGTGAAATGATTTCAGTTTATTATTTTATGATGTCTATTCCTTTAGATTCTGTAGTGGCACAAGGTTTTTCACCTGATCCAAAATTAATTCAATTTGTTTCAATTGGTGTTGCTCCTGCTGGTATTTTAGCTGCAGTTGCTTTTATTATGTCTAGAAATTATGGTTCAAAACAAATTGGAACTTTAATTATTGTTGGAGGAATAATTTTACTGGCCGGTAATGTTGTTGCGTTTTCTATGATAGATTCTTTTCCTGAAATTTATGTTACTGATGCAGTAGTATTTGTTCCATTATTATTTATAATATTATCTGCACCTGTGATGGGAGTTGGGGCATCTTTAATTTTAAAACGAAAAAAACGTCCAAAGAAAGAATATTTCTAAAAATGATTATACCTTAATTCATTTGAATTATGTTTAAAACCTAATTTTTCATAAAATGGTTTCACATTATCTGAACAATCTAAAATTGTCTTATAACATCCATGATTTTTTGAAATTTTTAATACATATTTGATAATTTTCTCACCTACTTTTTCACCTTGAAATTTTTTATCTACTGCTACATCTTCTATATGCCCTACAAATCCTCCTTGATGAATAAATTTAGGCTCAATTAGAAGTGTAGTGGTTCCTATTATTTTGTTATTCATTTCTGCCACTATGATGTGATGTTCTGGATTTGATTTAATTTTTTTAAAAATTTCTAATAATTTTTTCTTATCCATGTCTCCCGTTTCTCTTAATGAATTCAATGTAGTTAGAAAACCATTTGTCAAATCTTTTTCTTCTAATTCTCTTATGATTAGATTATCCATTTCTAATTTTTACCTGATTTTTTATCATACTCTTCACATGCTTTTTTGTATGATTCTTTATTACCAATATCACTAAATCCTTTTTTTGTAATGAAACTATTTATCATCTTTTTTCTTTTCATTGCTTTTTTTATAACTTCATCCATTCCATATGGTTTATTTTTTGGGATTAAACTAAAAACTTTTGAATTCATGATGTAACAACCCATGTTTATGTTTGCTTTAATTTCTGGTTTTTCATTCCAGCTTTTAACTTTGCCATTTTTAGAAGTTTCAATTACTCCGTATGGGAAATTTGTTTTATATTCATTTAGACTCATTGTAATTAATGCTTTTTTTATTGCATGTTGTTTTATCATATTTTTTAGATTAAAATTAAAAAGTGAATCTCCATACATACAAACAAAATNACCNTCAATGAATTNTTCTGCTGTTTTAAGCTGTCCTGCAGTAGCTAACTGCTTTTTTGATATTGCATATTCAATTTTAACTCCAAATTTTTCTCCNTCTTCAAAATAATCTTCAATTGTTTCTNTAAGATAACTCACACATAGAACTATTGATTTAACTCCGTTCTTCTTTGTCCAATTTATNAGATGCTCTAAAATTGGTTTTTCTCCTATTGGTAACATGGGTTTAGGTGTGTTATTTGTTAATGGTCTTAATCTTGTTCCTAATCCGCCTGCAAGAATTACTGCCTTCACAGATTTTATTTTAAATTTGAGTATTTATGTTCAAGGATAAATTTGTCTGTTTATTTTAAATAATTTTCATAATTTTTTTTATTACTTTATTTGGTGTTTCTCCAAATAAAATAATCATTGGCTCTTTCCCAAAATCTCCTTTATGATATATTGCATCTGGTGATTTTTTAGAATCCTTTATTGCTTTTTTAATACCCCATTCTATTGTTGATCCTTTAATTTTTACATTTTTAGGTTCTAACTTTCTATCATAACCATAAATTGTTAATTTTAATTTTTTAATTTTTGATATTGTTTTTTCTTGATATTTCAAATTTATTGCAGAATAAATCTTGGGAAATTTTTTATTTACTGTAAGTAATGCTGTTGCNACATGTTTTGAACCTCCNTATGATAAATTCCCTGCAATAATTACTTCTTTTTCAGCTTTAACTATTCTNCCTGAAATNCCTAATATTTCTTTAGTTGATTTTGGTTTTGGTTGTGCATACACAAAATTTGTTTGACATTCTGGAATATTTTTATAAATATTTTTTATTTTAGTAAANTCATTAATTGCATTTGATAATTCTAGTTTAACTTGATCTTGTTTATCTATTCTTGTAATTACAATTCCTTTTCCTATTTTTCTTGAGTTTTTGATTGAATCAAAAGTAATTTGTTTTGCAAATTCTAATGCTTCTTTGATACTTTTATTTTTTGCAAGTGCATATGTTATTCCTGCTGAATGAATACATCCACTTCCATGATTTATTTTTGAAATTTTTTCACTTGAAATAAAATATTTTTTATTTTTTTCTAAAANAATATCTGAAATTTTATTTTTTTTAATATCTATNCCTGTAATCACTACATTTTTTGCTCCCATTTTTTGTAATNNCTTGGCAATTTTTTCAGGCGTATTTTTTGAATTAATTTTGGTTTTTGTCAAAATTTCAGCCTCAAATCTATTTGGAGTAATGATTGTCGCAAGTGGTATTATGAATTTCTTAAAATCATTTATTGCTGATTTTTCTATTAACATTCCTCCTGTAGTTGATTTGATAACTGGATCTACTACAATTGGTATTCTTAATTTTTTTAATTGTTGATATATTGTTTTAATAATTTCTGAATTATACACCATACCAATTTTTATTCCATCAATTTTAAAATCTGAAATTATTGTTTCTAATTGATTTTTTAACATTTTTTTTGATACTGGTTCAACCATTCCAAAATTTGAAGTGTTTTGTCCTGTAATGGCTGTGATAACTGTTAAACCATATGCATCAAGTGCTGAAAATGTTTTAACGTCACTTTGAATTCCTGCACCTGATGATGGATCTGAACCGCCAATAGATAATAAATTCACATAATTTACTAATTTTTAACACTAATCTGTTTTTCCATTAATTACAAATTATTTAATTCAAAACTATGTTACTCATTTTATACTTGAATGAATTTTTTATTATATGAGTAAAATCCCTATGGTTGATGATTCTGTTCCTGATCAATTACAATGTACAACTTGTTTACTTCCTATGCAATACCAATCAAAAATGGATGGAAAATTTCTTTGGCAGTGTTTTAAATGTGGAAAAAAATATTTTGTATCTGAAAACATTGATGATAACATTGAAGAAAGTTGGAGCCCTCCTAGATAATGAAATCTTCTAAAAATGGATCTTTACCTTCTGATGATACATCATTTGATCATTACGAATCTTTGGTTTCTGCAGAAATTGAATTAATTCAAAGAGTTAATGAGATTAGACAAAATTTCTCTTCTTCTGATTCTGAGCGTATTGTTGAGCCTATTTTACAGCGTATTTCAAAAATAAAGTCTGAAAAATCAAATTTAGAAAAGAAATTAAATTTAAATTAATTATTTTTAAGATACTGAACTTTTTTTAAATATTTTTCACTATTGTTTAAATCAGGTAAAAACTACATTACTTCATGGCTACTCAAATGACTTCTGCCCGTCGTGGTATTGCTACTGATGAAATGAAACAAGTTGCAAAAGATGAAGATGTTTCAATTGATTGGTTAATTCCAAAAGTTGCACGTGGCTCAATAATAATTCCTAGTAATAATGTTCGACCTCAAAAAATCCATAATGTTGGAATTGGAAAGGGATTGAAAACTAAAGTTAATGTAAATATTGGAACTTCAACTTTGAATGTAAATTTAGATGAAGAAATTGAAAAAGCAAAAGTTGCAATAAAATATCATGCTGATACTATTATGGATCTTAGTGATGGTGGCGATGTCAAAAAAATACGTCAAACACTAATGGGTGTTGCACCAATTATTTTTGGAACTGTTCCAATTTATGAGGCATACAACTATGGTGTTGAAGTTCACAAAAATCCTTTGAATTTAACTGAAGATGATTACATTAAAGCATTTGAAAATAATGCAAAAGATGGAGTTGATTACACTACAATACATTGTGGTATCACAAAAGATATTGCAAAGCGAATTTTAAAAGTTCAAAGACATGGTGGTGTTGTTAGTAAAGGTGGAACAATTACTGCAGCTTGGATGTTAAAGCATGATAAAGAAAATCCATACATTACTCATTATGATTACATGATGGAAATTGCTAAAAAATATGATGTTACTTTTAGTCTTGGAGATGCCCTTAGACCTGGCTCAATTTTAGACTCTCATGATGAATTACAAGTTCAAGAAATGATCAATATTTCTCAATTAACAAAGCGAGCTCATAAAAATGATATTCAAGTTATGGTTGAAGGTCCTGGTCATGTGCCATTAAATGAAGTTGCTGCAAATGTTAGATTAGCTAAATCTCTTATCGGGGATGTTCCATACTATGTACTTGGTCCTTTAGTTACTGATATTGCATCTGGTCATGATCATATTGCCAGTGCTATTGGTGCTGCAGTTTCAGCAAGTGAAGGTGTTGATCTTTTATGTTATCTTACTCCCTCTGAACATTTAGCATTACCAAACGCTGAAGAAGTCAAAGCTGGATTAATTGCTTATAGAATTGCAGCTCATGCAGGTGATCTTGTAAAGATTCGTGATAAGGCCATTAAATGGGATATGGAAATGACTGAAGCTCGACGTACATTGGATTGGGAAAAACAACTTGCTTTATCCATTGATCCTGAAGAGGCTGCAAAAATACATAGTAGAACTGGACAACATCCTGGAAATAATGTTCCTTGTACTATGTGTGGCGGGGCATGTGTTTACATGATGTTACCTCAACAAAAGAAATACGATAAAGAAAATGAGAATTTACAACAAGTTGATTAATATTTTTTGAAGACTAGGTACTGTTTCATAATTTTTTAATTGATTAGATTCAATCCATTTAAAATCTGAATTTTCCCAATTAAGATTAATTTTTGTTTCTTTTGTTTGAAATAGAAATGGAAAGATTACCCATTCATGATTNTCATANTGTNGTGACTGAATNTGCATTTTTTCTATGGATTTAACCAATGTTATTTTATTTTCTACAATTCCTACTTCTTCAAAAATTTCAATTTTTGCTCTATCTAATGGGTTTTCATTTCCCTCAATAATTCCACTAACTCCTGACCACAAACCTTTCATTGATTTTACTTTATCGCTTCTTTTTAGAATTAATAATTTATTATTATTTTTAATAAAAGATGTAACTATTTTTGTTGAACGCATTCTATTTATTTTTCAACAGCTTTTACCATCTTTGTGAGTTTTTTATATGACTCATTAAGATCTGTATGTTTGGATAATCTCTCTTGACAATTTTTGATATATTCAATTACTTCTTCTGTTTTTGATTCTTGAACAGATGTCAATAATCGTCCAACATCTTTCCAAAGTTCTTCTGCAACTCTTCTAATTTCAGGATTTGCAATAATTGTTTCAATAACTCTGGAGTTTCTGTCATGATACTTTCTGCTAATGTTTTTTGAACTCTAAATGTTGTACCTGACATTTTTTCTGTTAGTAACATTTTTTCATCTTTTGATATTATATTTGCAAAAACCACATTCATCAAATGAGTTAAACCTAAGATAACTGCAATTTTTTTATCGTGCTCAATTGCATCAATTGTGACAAAATTGGCTCCTGCAAATAATTCTTTTACAACTGTTAATTCTTTTTTAGCATCTTTAATTGGAACTGAAATTATGTTTTGACCTTTAATTGATTTAATTCCTGGACCAAACATTGGATGAATACAAATCGGATTAATTTTATCTGGTACTTTACCTAGTGATGAAACAACTTTTGATTTTTCTGATGAAATTTCAATAAGATATGTTCCTCTTTTCATCTCTTTTGCAATTAATCTAATTATTTCTGGAGTTCTTCTTGTTGGTGTACATAAAATTACATAATCTGCTTTTAAAATTGCGCCTACTAGTGATTCTGAAACTATGACGTTCTTTCCAAAATTAGTTGTTTCTGAATCATATCCTGTTATTTCATAATCTGGACCTGCAAAATATTTTGTAAACCATTGTCCCATTTGGCCTCCTGCACCAATTACTGTTAATTTCTTCACTATGTATCCCCCATGATCTTGCCTAGTATAACCATTCCTTCCATTAGTGCTTTTTCGTCTTGACATGCAGATATTCTAATGAAATTTTTATAATTACCAAACCCTTCTCCTGGTGCTACTGCTAGTCCTTTATCTAAAGAATTATTGGCAAATTTTACTCCATCAAATCCTTCTTTGTTTACTTTTGCAAAAATGTACATCGCACCATCTGGAATAATAAATTCTAGTCCTATTTCTTTTGCTTTTGTTGCCAGCATATCTAGTCTTTTTTGTACTATCTTGGAATTGTTGGATGTATCTGCTTCTAATGCCTTCATTGCAACATATTGAATTGGTTCTGAAACATTTGTTAAACACAATGCTTCTAGTTTTGACATTTTTTCTACAATTTGATTAGATGCTACTGCATATCCTACTCTAAATCCTGTCATGGCATGTGATTTTGAAAATGATTGAGTCACGATACTTTTTTCATAATTATAACTCAGAATACTTTTCCAATTTGTTTTTGCATATTGTGAATAAATTTCATCACTTAATACATACAGATTGTTTTCTTTTGCTATTTTTATTATCTTATCTTGTAATTCAACTGGTAAAATTTTACCTGTTGGATTATTTGGATAATTAAGAACAATCATTTTTGTATTTGAATTAATTATATTTTCAATTTGTTCAATTGATGGTTCCCAGTTTTTTTCTAGTGTTGTGTTTATTGTTCTAACCTTAATTCCTGCATTTAGTGCACAATCCTTGTATGCTGGCCATGCTGGCTCAATTACGATCATTTCATCCCCTGGATTTAGTAATGTGGTAATTGCTGTAAAAATTGAAAATCTTGCACCTGGACTAACAATTATGTTTTCTTGTGTAACATTTACGTTAAATTTTTTTGAAACATATTTTGCAAGTGAATCTCTAAAAATTGGCATTCCTTTTGCTTGACCATATTTGATAAATCCTTTCTCAAAAACTTCTGATAGAGATTTTTTTACAATATCTGGTGGTAAAAAGTCTGGTTCACCTACTTCCATGTGTATTATTTTCTTACCTTTTTGTTCAAGGGATTTTGCTTTTAAGAAAATTGAGAGATGTGTTTGTTTATTTTGTGATTGTACTTTTATTGATTCATTTAATAAAAAATTTAAAAATTTTGTTGATAATGTTTCATCTAATTTTATTTCTTTGGATGTCTGAATAACTTTTCCACGTAAATTTTCCTCTCTTTCTTCATCTGTAACTCCTTTGCCGATATTTTTCTTAACTTCTCCAATCTCTTTTGCAATATCTGTTCTAGTTTTTAGTAACTTGATCATTTCTAATGTTACTGTATCCATTTTATTTCTAAGCTGATTGATGTCTGACATTTTTTTATAAAGTGGGCTTAATTGTGCCTGCCATTAGTGCGTGATCTGCTATAGTTAAGGCTACTAGTGAATCCACTACTGGTGGTGCTCGTGGCACTACACACGGATCATGTCTTCCTTTTACTTGAAGTATTGTTTCTTTTTTATTTTTAATATCTACTGTACTTTGTTTTTGAGCAATTGATGATACTGGTTTGAATGCGATTCTCATTGTAATTGGCATTCCATTTGAAATTCCTCCTAAGATGCCTCCTGAATTATTTGTCTTTGTAACAATTTTTCCTCTTTTCATTGTAAACAAATCATTATTTTCTGAACCAAATAATTCTGATCCTCTAAACCCTGAACCAAATTCTATTCCCTTTACTGAAGGAATTGAAAAAATTGCTTTACTCAAATCTGATTCTAATGAACCAAAAATTGGTTCTCCAAGTCCTACTGGTACATTTGTTGTAACTGATTCAATTATTCCTCCTAAAGAATCCCCTTTCTTTTTTGCATCTAATATTGATTCTCTCATACTTTTTGCTGTTTTTTCTTCGGGACATCTGACTTCATTTTTATAAATTAATTTAGACATTTTTTCATTGAACTCTTTTTCCATCTTTATTTTTCCAATTTGAGATGTAAATGAATTTGTTTTAATTCCTAATGTGACTTTGAGTAATTTTCTTGCAATTGCCCCTCCCATTACATGTGTTGCAGTTAATCTGCCTGAAAATCTTCCACCTCCTCGATGATCATTGTATTGATTATATTTTACCATTGCAGGATAATCTGAATGACCTGGTCTTAATTTTGTTTTTAAATTTTCATAATCTTTTGATTTTTGATCAG
>JGI26247J51722_1000977_pt1 | contig 11420 bp, 7 predicted proteins | sample SaaInlV_100m_DNA_2_FD_51722 | JGI IMG/M metagenome (IMG submission 51722)
AATATGAATTTTGTGTCCCCGGCATTGACAATTTGGACTCGACGTAGCATTTGACGCACAATTACCTCAATATGTTTATCATTAATTTTTACACCTTGCAGGCGATAAACATCTTGGACTTCATCAGTTATATATCGTGCTAATGCCTCCACTCCCAACAAACGCAAAATATCGTGTGGATCTGCAGGGCCATCAACAATGCTCTCCCCTTGAGTAACTACCTGACCATCATGTGCAGTCACATGTTTGTCTTTTGGAATCAGGTATTCATGTGCAACGCCTTCAGGATCAGTAATTACCAATCGTTGCTTACCTTTAGTATCTTTACCGAAAGATACTGCGCCAGTAACTTCTGCAAGAACACCAGCATCTTTTGGCGAGCGAGCCTCAAATAATTCTGCTACACGTGGCAAACCACCCGTTATATCACGGGTCTTTGAGCTTTCTTGTGGGATTCTAGCTAGCACAGATCCAACCTCAACTTTTTGCCCATCGCGAACAACTATAACCGATCCGGTTTGGAAGGTAATATTAACTGACAAATCATCACCAGCTCGCTTTACTTCCTCTTCTTTTTCATTCAACAGCTTCACTAGTGGACGCAGTCCTTTTGCCTGAGCCGCACCACGTCGCTTTGGGTCAATTACCACCATTGACGATAATCCTGTCACATCGTCAATTTGTTTAGCAACAGTTACCCCTTCTTCAACATTCTCGAAACGTACCTTACCAGCATATTCAGTAATTATTGGCCTAGTATGCGGATCCCATGTTGCCATTGCCTGGCCAGCCTTTACTACTTCTTGATCACGCACTAATAATGTTGCGCCGTATGGAGTTTTATGCCTTTCACGCTCACGTCCATTATCATCATGCACCACCACTTCTCCACTACGAGAAATGGCTATTAATTCTTTACGAGAATTTGTTACATAGCGCATTGTAGGAGAATAACGTACAGTACCATTAGACTTACTCTCTATTTGACTTGCTACTGCAGTTCTTGATGCGGCTCCACCTATATGGAATGTACGCATGGTAAGCTGAGTACCAGGCTCACCAATTGATTGTGCTGCAATTACACCAACGGCTTCACCAAGATTAACGATTGAGCCCCTTCCCAAGTCTCTTCCGTAACATTTTGCACATAGTCCATGGCGAGTTTCGCAGGTGAGTGGAGTACGTACCTTTACCTCATCTATACCAAGAGACTCAATATCAGCTACAATATTTTCATCTAAAAGAGTACCAGCGGCATAAGCTACTGCTTGACTTTCCGGATTTATGATGTCGGTTGCTGCCACTCTGCCAAGTATCCGTTCATTCAACGCTTCAATAACTTCGCCTCCCTCAACCAGCGCTTTCATTGCCACACCATTCTCTGTATTGCAATCATTCTCGATCACAGCAAGATCCTGAGTGACATCTACCAAACGACGAGTGAGGTATCCTGAATTAGCAGTCTTCAATGCGGTATCAGCCAGCCCCTTACGTGCCCCATGAGTAGAAATAAAATATTGCAGTACATTAAGCCCTTCACGGAAATTTGCAGTAATAGGTGTCTCAATGATAGAGCCATCAGGCTTCGCCATCAAGCCTCGCATACCGGCTAATTGACGTATCTGAGCAGCAGAACCACGTGCACCGGAATCAGCCATCATATAAATAGAATTAAATGATTCCTGCATTAATGCCTTACCCTTTTTATCTTTCCTTATCTTCCCGCCCTGCTTGTCATATACTGGCTCTGTACCAAGTTGGTCCATCATAGCCTTAGCAACCTTATCCCCGGCATGCCCCCAAATATCAACTACCTTGTTATAACGTTCTCCCTGTGTCACCAAACCAGAAGTATATTGAGCTTCAATTTCTTTCACTTCTTTCTCAGAAGAGGCAATAATTTTTTGCTTCTGAACCGGTACCAGCATGTCATCAAGACAAATAGAGATTCCAGCACGTGTCGAAAAAGTAAAGCCAAAATCTTTTAATTTATCTGCAAAAATCACTGTCGCACGCAACCCACAAAGGTGGAAACTAGAATTTATAAGTTTAGAGATTTCCTTTTTCTTAAGAGCCTTGTTTATTAAAGGAAATGGTAGCCCAGCCGGCAAGATCTCAGATAAAAGAGCTCGTCCTATAGTTGTATCGTAACGCGTTATTTTTGTGTTCTGTTCACCTTTAGCATCCGTTACATATTCCTCTATCCGAACCAGGATCCTAGCATTTAACGCTACCGAACGACTTTCGTAGGCACGTGAAACTTCGGCTATATTAGGAAATATCATCCCCTCACCACTTGCACCCATTTTCTCACGAGTCATGTAATACAGCCCCAATACAATATCCTGTGACGGTACTATAATCGGCTCTCCATTTGCTGGAGACAATATGTTATTGGAAGACATCATTAGAGTACGAACTTCCATTTGCGCCTCTAGTGACAGCGGAACATGTACTGCCATCTGATCGCCATCGAAATCAGCGTTAAATGCCACGCACACTAATGGATGCAACTGAATAGCCTTCCCTTCAATCAGTACAGGTTCAAATCCTTGTATACCCAAACGATGTAGTGTCGGAGCGCGATTCAACATTACCGGGTGCTCACGGATAACATCTTCCAGAATATCCCATACTACCGGGGTTTCATTTTCAACTTCTCTTTTTGCTGCCTTGATAGTACTAGCTATCCCCATTATTTCTAGTTTGCTAAATATAAACGGTTTAAATAATTCCAAAGCCATTTTCTTTGGCAATCCACACTGATGGAGTTTAAGCTGTGGTCCAACTACAATTACTGAACGTCCAGAATAGTCAACTCTTTTACCCAGTAGATTTTGACGGAAACGCCCCCCTTTTCCTTTTATCATGTCTGCAAGTGACTTTAATGGACGCTTGTTAGCACCAGTCATTGCCTTGCCTCGCCGCCCATTATCCAATAAGGAGTCTACAGCTTCTTGAAGCATACGTTTTTCATTACGTACAATTATTTCAGGTGCTTTTAACTCAAGCAATCGTTTCAAACGGTTGTTACGATTAATAACTCTACGATATAAATCATTAAGATCAGATGTAGCAAAACGTCCACCATCGAGTGGTACCAGTGGCCGCAATTCAGGCGGCAGACATGGTAATACTGTAAATACCATCCATTCAGGCTTAATACCTGATTTGTTAAATGCCTCTAATATTTTGAGGCGTTTTGAAAGCTTCTTTATCTTTGTTTCTGAGTTTGTTGCGTCCATATCGCGTCGCACACTCTCAACTTCATTATCGATATTCAGATTACTTAATAAATCACGAACACCTTCAGCTCCCATACTGGCATCAAAATCATCTGCATACTCCTCCCTCTTAGCGATATAATCATCGTCGCTCAGCAACTGGCATCTTGTAAGTGGAGTCATCCCCGGATCAGTTACTACATAAGCCTCAAAATAAAGAACACGCTCAATGTCACGCAACGTCATATCCAGAACCATCCCTAGTCGCGACGGCAAAGATTTGAGAAACCAAATGTGTGCAACTGGTGAGGCTAATTGTATATGCCCCATACGCTCACGCCGTACCTTCGAAAGGGTAACCTCAACACCACATTTCTCACAGATCACACCTCGGTGCTTCAGGCGCTTGTATTTCCCACACAAACATTCGTAATCTTTTACTGGGCCAAAAATTTTAGCGCAGAATAAGCCATCCCGTTCTGGTTTAAAAGTACGATAATTTATAGTCTGGCTTTTTAACCTCGCCATAAGACCAAGAACGTATTTTTTCAGGCGAAGCAAGTCCGACTTTGATTGAATCAAATTCTTCCTTATGAGAAACCTGCTTAAATAAATCGAGTAGCGCTTTCATTTGTCACTCCTGTTAATCAGGGGTCAATGCAAAAAATTCGGCAATAAATTACAAAGCACCAGAAATTAAAAAATTATCTCTGGTTAGCATTATCAATGCCGGTCCAAGTCGATGTCCATCCCAAGTGAACGAATTTCTTTTACCAATACATTAAATGATTCTGGCATGCCGGCATCAATCTTGTGATCACCCTTGACGATACTCTCATATATTTTAGTACGCCCATTCACATCATCAGACTTAACAGTTAGCATTTCCTGTAAAGTATAAGCAGCACCATATGCCTCTAATGCCCACACTTCCATTTCACCAAATCGTTGCCCACCAAACTGAGCTTTACCACCCAGTGGTTGTTGAGTTACCAAGCTATAAGGACCTGTAGATCTCGCATGCATCTTGTCATCAACCAGATGATGTAGTTTCAGTATATGCATGTAGCCTACTGTCACAAGGCGATCAAATGCTTCACCTGTCCTGCCATCATATAATGCAATCTGCCCTGATTTTGGCAAATCGGCAAGCTCAAGCATATTTTTAATTTCATCCTCTGTAGCACCATCAAATACTGGAGTTGCGAAAGGTACGCCATTCTTTAGATTTCCTGCTAATTCCATGACTTCCGTATCGGTAAGAGAAGCAATATCTTCCGATTTACCGCTACTGTTATAAACTCTATCAACAAACTCTCTAATCTCAGCAGTCTTACTTTGTGCACGAAGCATATTGTCAATTTTTAGACCCAATCCTTTTGCTGCCCATCCAAGATGAATTTCAAGTATCTGTCCAACATTCATACGAGATGGCACACCAAGAGGGTTAAGCACTACATCAACAGGAGTACCATCAGCCATATAAGGCATATCTTCAACAGGCACTATTTTTGAAATTACTCCTTTATTTCCGTGTCGCCCAGCCATTTTATCCCCAGGCTGCAACCGCCTTCTTACAGCAATATAGACTTTCACCATTTTTTGAACACCAGGAGGCAATTCATCTCCCTGAGTAAGCTTCTTTTTCTTTTCTTCAAAAGCAGCGTCAAAAGCCACCCTTTTCTGGGAAAGCCCCTCTTTTATCTGCTCTAGCTGTATGCTTGCTTCTTCATTAGACAAACGGATATCAAACCAAGAATGTGGCTCCATGCTACCAAGATATTCTTTAGTAATACGGACGCCCTTCGAGAGTTTATTAGGACCGCCATTAGCAACCTTCCCTTTTAACAGACGCTCAATACGCTCAAACCCATCAGCTTCAACTATCCGCATTTGATCAACAAGATCTTTTTTATAACGGCTTAGCTCATCATCAATAATCTGTTGAGCACGTACATCACGTTCTATTCCTTCACGAGTAAATACCTGTACATCAATTACAGTACCAGAGATTCCTGATGGCACACGTAAAGAAGTATCCTTTACGTCTGATGCTTTCTCACCAAAAATTGCACGCAAGAGTTTTTCTTCTGGTGTTAACTGAACCTCTCCCTTTGGAGTAACCTTACCTACCAATACATCTCCGGCTTCGATTTCAGCGCCAATATAGATAATGCCTGAGTCATCTAAACGTCCAATTTGGACCTCTGAAAGATTTGATATGTCTCCGGTAATTTCTTCTGTCCCTAATTTTGTATCACGACTTACTACCACCAGCTCTTCAATGTGAATGGATGTAAACCTATCCTCAGAAACAATGCGCTCAGAAATCAGAATTGAATCTTCAAAGTTGTAACCATTCCACGGCATGAACGCGACTAACATATTTTGACCCAAGGCCAACTCACCCAAGTCTGTAGAAGCACCATCTGCGATTACATCACCAGCAGCAATTACATCACCTTCCTTCACTAAAGGACGCTGATTGATATTTGTATTCTGATTAGAGCGAGTATATTTCGTAAGATTATAAATATCGACACCCACTTCACCAACACGCGTTTCGGTATCATGCACTCGCACCACAATACGTCCTGCATCAACATAATCCACCATGCCAGCTCGCTCTGCCATTACTGCAGTACCAGAATCCATTGCCACCACCCGTTCTATCCCGGTGCCGACAAGCGCTTTCTCAGCACGAAGACAAGGTACCGCCTGACGCTGCATATTTGATCCCATCAAAGCACGATTAGCATCATCATGTTCTAGGAAGGGAATTAACGAAGCTGCAACTGAAACGATTTGTGCTGGAGCTACATCCATATATTCAATACGATCTGGCGATGCCAATTCAAATTCATTCTTATGACGACAAGAAACAATTTCCTTTACAAATTTACTACGGCCATCTATCTCAGCATTTGCTTGCGCAATAACATATTGGCCTTCCTCAATAGCCGATAAATAATCAATATTATCAGTAACTTTATTATTTTTTACCTTACGATATGGTGTTTCAAGGAAACCATATTTATTAGTACGAGCATATAGTGCAAGCGAGTTTATAAGACCAATATTTGGTCCTTCTGGGGTTTCAATTGGACACACTCTTCCATAATGAGTCGGGTGAACATCTCGAACTTCAAACCCCGCCCTCTCACGTGTCAGACCTCCGGGCCCTAATGCAGATACTCGTCTTTTATGCGTAATCTCAGAAAGAGGATTAGTCTGATCCATAAATTGAGATAATTGGCTAGAGCCAAAGAATTCACGTACTGCTGCAGATACGGGTTTTGCATTAATTAAATCGTGTGGCATCAGGTTATCTGATTCCGCTTGACTTAAGCGTTCTTTAACCGCCCGTTCAACCCTAATAAGACCAGAACGAAATTGATTTTCCGCTAATTCTCCAACATACCGAACCCGACGATTACCAAGATGGTCAATATCATCCACCTCTCCACGGCCATTCCGAAGCTCTACCAATATTTGTATTATTCTAATAATGTCTTCATTCGATAAAGTAGTGGGACCAGTCAACTCAGTTTTGCCAACACGACGGTTAAACTTCATTCGTCCAACTGCAGATAAATCATAGCGGTCAGATGAATAGAATAATCCATTAAATAACGCCTTAACCGCTTCCTCAGTAGGCGGCTCACCAGGGCGCATCATTCGGTAAATTGCCACTTGAGCAGTCAATTGATCAGTAGTTTCGTCTATCCTCAAAGTCTGGGAAATATATGCCCCCTGATCAAGGTCATTTGTATATATAGTGTAAATTTTTTCAATATTGGCTTCACGAAATTTGGCAATAAGCTCCTCAGTAATTTCTTCATTTGCCAGCGCTATAATCTCTCCCGTTTCTTGATCCAATACATTGTGCCCTAGCACCCGCCCCAGCAGAAAATCCTCTGGCACTGAAAGTTTGTCTATCTTTGCTTGCTCCAATTCACGAATATGCTTAGCAGTTATACGCTTATCTTTCTTAACAATTATTTTTCCGCTTTTAGTAACAATATCAAGGCGAGCTATATCACCACGTAATCGTTCTGGAACCAACTCAAAATCAATGCCTACTTTAGAGACATGAAATAAGTCAAATGTGAAGAAACCAGCTAGAATTTGTTCGGACGTGTAGCCTAAAGCTTTTAGAATAATCGTTACCGGCATTTTACGACGACGATCTACTCGGAAATAAAGATAGTCCTTTGGATCAAATTCGAAATCAAGCCAAGACCCTCTATATGGAATGATTCTAGCTGAAAACAGTAGTTTCCCAGACGAATGTGTCTTCCCCCGATCATGCTCAAAAAATACTCCTGGTGAGCGGTGCAGCTGGGACACGATTACACGCTCAGTACCATTAATAACAAACGAGCCAGTTTTAGTCATCAGAGGCATTTCCCCCATATAGACTACCTGTTCCCTCACTTCCTTGGGAACTGGCTTGGCAGACTCTTTGTCCATGATAGTTAATCGTGCCTTGGCGCGTAATGGAGAGGCATACGTGAGACCACGTTGCTGACATTCTTTTACATCAAAAGGAGGCGCACCTAATATATAACTAACGAAGTCCAGACGAGCATTTTTAGAATGNCTTTCAATTGGAAAAATTGAAGTAAATGCTGCTTGTANCCCACGATTNTCTCTTTCATCAACAGGAACATTTTCCTGTAAAAAAGACTCATAAGACTCAAGCTGAGTCGCAAGTAAATATGGAATTGGTAGAACGCTTGCTCGCTTTGCAAAACTTTTGCGAATGCGCTTTTTCTCGGTAAATGAATAGCTCATAGAATTTCTCCGGGGGAGCAGAAAACAAAGTTTAAGCTTTAATTACTATGTTAAGAACTTAGTGATACTTACTGTATTACAGAACAAAAAAGACAGTACTGGCGACACTTATTGCGCCGCCAGTTTTGTTATTTAAGAACCATATTACTTAAGTTCACAAGTTGCACCAGCCTCAGTCAACTGCTTCTGCATAGCCTCTGCATCCTCTTTAGAAACTCCTTCTTTCACTGCTTTAGGCGCACCATCTACCAAATCTTTTGCCTCTTTTAAACCTAAACCGGTAATAGCACGAACNGCTTTAATTACNCCAACCTTGCTNTCACCAACNGCGGTAAGCATTACTGTAAATTCAGATTGCTCTTTTGCTGCTTCAGCAGATGCAGCTGGCGCAGCNGCAGCAACTGCAGATGCAGCNGCTGAAACGCCAAATTTTTCTTCCATATCTTTAATCAGCTCTGATAGCTCCAGTACNGTCATATTTGAAATTGAATCTAGAATATCTGCTTTGGCATCAGCCATAATTTTCTCCTAATGAATATTAATTTTTAATTNGATNTTTGTTTAGAATCAGTAAATTGAGTTNCCACAATCCTGGATAAATTACCTATTTTTGGTCNCGTACAGCTGCAAGACCACGCACAAATTTTGTTGGCACATCGTTCAGNGTTCTAACAAAATTAACAATAGGCGCTTGCATTGTGCCCAACAGTTTCGCAAGGAGCTCTTCACGGCTCATCATAGTAGCAAGACTCGCGATATCCTTATGAGACAAAAGTAAATTAGGCATGGCTCCAGCTTTAATCACGAGCTTATCATTTTCTTTTCCAAACTCATGCAACACCTTTGCTGCAGCTACTGGGTCGTCCCCAATACTATAAACAAGCGGACCCACCATATCCTTTGAAAGCTCAGAAAATGCCGTACCTTCAACTGCACGACGTGCAAGAGAATTNTTTAAAACCCGAAAATATACACCAGAATGGCGCGCATTTGATCGCAACCGGGTCATATCTCCAACTTCCAAACCTCTGTACTCAGCAACAATAACAGCCTGAGCTTTTGCTATCTGCTCACCAACTTCAGCTACTACTGCCTTTTTCTCTTCAAGGTTAAGACTCAAGTTACGTTCTCCATCAGTTATTTTCAGCGAAGAGTCTTGGCTACAGATGCAATCTTGCAACTCAATCCCTACACAACAAATCGGCGACCTTAAATCAGGAGAAAACAAATTCCTGTTCTCGATTACACCATCTACGCTGGGCCAAAAGTAAGAGATAATTAATTCTAGATTAGAGTAAAAATACTCTTGAATTTAAAAATCCCTACTTTTTTACAATTAAGCTCTCAAGAGATTGATATTACATGACATAAACACCGCCCTGCCTCTACCCACTCAAGAACCCCAACGGTCTTTGATAGCTAATTGATTGACTAAACACATCAAACCAATAGGCCCAAAGCCTTATTACAAATTCAAATAATATTATTAAAGTGTCAAGCTAGCCTGATCCACCCGTACTCCAATCCCCATAGTACTTGATACTGCCATCTTCCTTAAATACAAACCCTTAGAAGCGGCTGGTTTTGATTTATTAAGTGCCTCCACTAATGCTAACGCGTTCTGTTTTAAATCATCTGTACCAAATGATGCACGACCTATCGTACACTGAATAATTCCCGCTTTATCCGCACGATATTGAACCTGACCCGCCTTAGCATTTTTTACTGCACCAGCGACATCAGGGGTCACAGTACCAACTTTAGGATTAGGCATAAGACCTCGCGGACCAAGTATCTGCCCTAGCTGACCCACAATACGCATTGCATCAGGACTAGCAATTACTACGTCAAAATCCATTTTTCCTGCCTTTATTTGCCCTGCCAGATCCTCAAACCCCACAACATCAGCACCNGCAGCAAGGGCAGCCTCAGCCTTGTCACCCTGCGCAAATACCGCTACACGCACAGTCTTTCCTGTGCCGGCTGGTAATACTACAGAACCACGCACTGTCTGATCTGATTTCTTTCCATCAATCCCTAGATTGACAGCAATATCAACAGATTCATCAAATTTTGCTGTGGCCGTTTCTTTGATCAGCTCTAATGCCTCCAGCAAGGGATAAGCCTTTTGACTATCTACTTTTCCAGAGATTTCTTTAAATCTTTTAGATATGTGTCCCATATTTATACTACCCCCTCTACTTCTACACCCATACTACGAGCACTTCCAGCAATAGTACGAACTGCTGCATCAGTATCAGCAGCAGTTAGATCAGGCATTTTTGCCTTAGCAATTTCTTCTAACTGCACCCTTGTCAGCTTGCCAACTTTATCACTATGTGGCGTAGGACTCCCTTTTGCTATACCAGCCGCTTTCCTTATTAGAACAGCCGCCGGCGTTGTTTTCATGATGTACGTGAAGCTCTTGTCAGCATAAGCAGTAATCACCACTGGCACCGGCAACCCCGGTTCCATTTTCTGAGTAGCCGCATTAAATGCCTTACAGAACTCCATAATGTTTAACCCGCGCTGACCGAGGGCAGGACCAATAGGAGGACTTGGATTTGCCTTTCCTGCTGGTACTTGCAGCTTGATATAACCAACTATCTTTTTTGCCACAACAATTCTCCTGTTAAGTGCACATGAATCCTAATTGCACCCATGCAATAAATAATTTATATATAAAACACAAACAAACTTAATAATTCAACTACAAAGATTCCATCATTTATGCTTTTTCAACCTGACTAAAATCTAACTCTACAGGAGTCGGACGACCAAAAATTGACACAGAAACTCTAATCTTACTTTTATCATAATTCACATCTTCCACATTGCCATGGAAATCTGTAAACGGACCATCCTTGACCCGCACCGCCTCTCCATTCTCAAATAACACCTTGGGCCTTGGTTTTTCAACGCCCTCTTGAATCTGACGGAGAATATTCTGCACTTCTTTTGCACTGATCGGCGTTGGTTTCATAGCTGAACCGCCCACAAAACCTGTAACTTTTGGCGTGCTATTAACAAGATGCCACGTCTCGTCAGACATCTCCATTTCTACCAATATATAACCAGGAAAAAATTTTCGCTCACTAAGGTTTTTCTGGCCCGCCTTCATTTCAACCACTTCCTCTACTGGAACCAATATCTCCCCATACCTATCTTGCATGCCAGCTAAATTAATTCGCTCTTGCAAAGAACGCTGAATGCTTTTTTCATAGCCGGAATAGACGTGAACTACAAACCATCGCTTATCCATCACCCGCTCCATACGACATTAGGGATTTAATTGCCAANAGTAATCCAGCATCAACCAACCATAAGAATATTGCCATTACTACAACGAAGGCAAATACAAGGCCGGTCATCTGCATTGTTTCCTTTCTTTTTGGCCAT
>JGI26247J51722_1000978_pt1 | contig 11403 bp, 11 predicted proteins | sample SaaInlV_100m_DNA_2_FD_51722 | JGI IMG/M metagenome (IMG submission 51722)
GGATGCTGCTTGAACCCGACCAGATCCTAACGGAAGCAGTCGTAGAGACAGTTATTCAGGTTCTAGTCTCCTTAAAATAAATAAAATGAGCAACAATTCTAAAGTATTAGCTTTAAAATATAGACCACAAATTTTTGATGATCTAATTGGTCAAGAAGTGGTGGCTGAAACTATAACTAATTCCATCAAAGCAGATAAAATTCCTAACGCCTATCTATTCACTGGAATTAGAGGAATCGGTAAAACTACAACCGCTAGAATAGTTGCTAAAGGGCTCAATTGTTTAATGGTATTGAAAATTTGTGTAAGGAAGATTTATGTGAAAATTGTAAATCTATAGCTGACTCAAACCATATTGATGTACTTGAAATGGATGCTGCAAGCAAAACAGGAGTTGATGATGTGAGAGATCTAATTGAATTTTCTAGATATGGTCCTACGTCAGCAAAATATAAAATTTTTATAATTGACGAAGTTCATATGCTAAGCAAACAGGCATTTAATGCTTTGTTAAAAACACTAGAAGAGCCACCAGAATATCTAAAATTTATTTTTGCAACCACAGAAATTAAAAAAATACCAATTACAGTAGTCTCAAGATGTCAAAGATTTGATTTGTCTAGAATTAAATCATCAGAATTATTTGAATTTATAAAAGATATAAAAGAAAAAGAAAAAGGCAAAGCTTCAGATGAAGCTTTGAAGCTGATTGTTAAAATATCAGAAGGGTCTGTAAGAGATGCCCTATCTTTATTGGACAGAGCCTTGTTGAGTTTAGATGAAAAAAAAGAATTAGATTTAAATGCTGCTCAAAAAATTTTTGGATATTTTGATAAATCCCAATTAATTAATTTATTTGAATTAATTTTAAAAGGAGAAGAGGAAAAAGTTATTAATATTTATAGAAAAATTTATGATCAGGGAGTTGAACCAAAAGTTTTTATCAATGATTTTTTAGAAATACTTTATTATTTTAAAAATATTAATTCATTATCTTTGGAAAGTACAAATTTTACACTTAATGATGAAGAATTTTCAAAAATTAAAGATATTTCTAATCAAGTAGACTCTGAAGTTTTAATTTTATTTTGGCAGTTTGCAATATCTTCTCTTGAAGAATTAGACATTGTTTCTAATCAACATCTATCTATTGAGATGTTTTTAATAAGATTAATGCATCTAAGTTCAATTAAGTTAAAGAAAAATATAGATCAAGAAGTAAAAAATGACAAAGAGGCCAATAAAACAGATAATAAAGAAAAAGAATTTGAAAATAATTCAAGAGTTGTTGATCAAATAAAAAATATTGCCCAAGAAAAAAATCACAAACCAGAGGTCAAACCTGAGATAAAAGCAATAAATAAAAATTTAATAAATTCATTTGATGACCTTCTTGATATTTGCACTCAAAAAAAAGAAATTAAACTAAAATATGAATTAGAAAAAAATGTAAATCTTGTAAAATTTGAAATAAATAGTATTGAAATTTCGTTTAATGATAATTTAGATAAAGATTTTGTAAAAGATCTTTCTTCAAAACTTTTTGAATGGACTGGTGAAAGATGGATTATTACTTTTAGTAAGTCTAAGGGTGATATGTCAGTTAAAGAAAAACAAAAGAATAAAAAAGATGAACTGATTAATGAGATCAAAAGTTCAGAAATTTATAAGATGGTAATAAAAAAATTTCCTGATGCAGAACTTTTAGATGTTAAGTTAAATGAAAATAAAGAGGATAAAAATGACTGATTTCACAAAAATTTTAGATAAAGCGAAAGAATTCGAAGCTAAAATGAAAGAAAGCCAAGAAAAAATCAAGGAGATTAAAGCTGAAGGTATCTCAGGATCTAATTCAGTTAAAATTACACTTGATGGAGAGGGTGAAATGCAAAAAATTCAATTATCAGATGAAATTATTAAAGAAGATAAGACGATAATAGAAGATCTAATTGTTGCCGCTCATAATAGTGCAAAATCACAGTTAAAAACAAAGACCACAGAGGAAATTTCAAAAGCTACAGGAGGTTTTGGGATACCTGGTTTTAAATGGCCATTATAATTAATGCAAAATATTAATGAGATTGAGGAATTAATTAAATTAATTTCAAAGCTTCCTGGATTAGGCCCTAAGTCAGCTAAAAGAATTGTTCTTAAATTAATCAATAACCGAGATGAATTAGTTAAACCGATGGCCAGCACATTAGCCCAGGTTTATAAAAATGTAACGAGATGTAATTCATGTGGCTCATTAAAATCTAATTTAAATGGGTGTGTAAATTGTGAAAGTTTAAAAGAAAAATATACAAAAATTTGTGTTGTGGAAGATATTGCAGATCAGTGGTCAATTGAAAACTCAAATATCTTTAAGGGATACTTTCATATTCTGGGTGGAACAATTTCCTCTGTAGGACAAAGAAAAGAAGATCTTTTAATTAACTCTTTAGTAGAGCGAGTGAATAGAGAGTGTATCGAAGAAGTTATACTTGCAACAAGTGCAACTGTTGAGGGCCAGACCACCGCATATTATATTCAAGATAGTTTAAAAAATACTAATGCAAAAGTTACTAAATTAGCTCAAGGATTACCAGTTGGTGGTGAAATTGAAAATTTAGACGACGGAACTTTATTTTCAGCTTTTAAAAATAGAGCTAATTTGAATTCTAATTCTGATTAATTTTTTTTAATCAATCTATTTAAATGAAGAAGTGGTTCTGTATAGCCAGAAGGCTGGGATCTACCATGAAAAACTAAATCACAGGCAGCTTTAAAAGCAATTGATTTATCAAAGTTTGGAGACATTTTTTCATATCTTGATCTACTTGATTGATTGTATGCGTCATCATCTTTGTTTTGATCATCCACAACTTTAGCCATTTTTTTCATTATTTCTAGAACTTGCTTGCTTGTACAAATTCCATGATGAATCCAATTGGCTATATGTTGAGAAGAAATTCTCAATGTTGCTCTATCTTCCATTAAACCAATATTGTTAATATCAGGCACTTTAGAACAACCTACTCCTTGGTCAATCCATCGTACCACATAACCCAAAAGTGTTTGTGCAGAATTAGATATTTCTGAATTAATTTCTTCAATAGACCAATTTGGTCTATCAGCGATTGGTATGGTCAAAAGATCATCAAGTTTTGCTGGCTCTCTATTTTGTAACTCTTTTTGTTTTTCAAAAATATTTATTTCATGATAATGAATAGCGTGAAGTGCTGCGGCTGTTGGTGAAGGTACCCAGGCACAATTTGCTCCAGCTTTTAAATGACCAGTTTTTTGTTCCATCATTTCTTTCATTTTATCCGGCATAGCCCACATTCCTTTACCTATTTGAGCTTTACCTGAAAGACCACACTGAAGACCAATATCAACATTATTGTTTTCATATGCACCAATCCATTTAGAAGTTTTCATGTCACCTTTTTTAATCATGGGGCCAGCTTCCATCGAAGTATGCATTTCATCACCAGTTCGATCTAGAAATCCCGTGTTAATAAAAAATACCCTATTTTCAAGCGTTCTAATACATTCTTTTAAGTTTGAAGAAGTTCTTCTTTCTTCATCCATAATACCAATTTTACAAGTATATTTTTCTAATCCTAAAACTTCTTCAACTTTAGTAAAAATTAAATCTGTAAATGCAGTTTCATCTGGACCATGCATTTTTGGTTTTACGATATAAATAGAGCCACTTCTTGAATTGTACTTTCTGCTAATATCGTGAAGGCATGCTGCTGAAGTCATAAAAGCATCCATAATACCTTCTGGAATTTCGGAGCCATCTTTTAATGTGATTGCAGGGTTTGTCATAAGGTGACCAACATTTCTTACTAGCAATAGACTTCTTCCATGTAATTTTAGCTCTTTTCCATCTTTGGAAATATATTCTCTATCATCATTTAATTTACGTTCATGAATGACACCTTTTTTTTCAAATTTTGATTTTAAATCACCCTTCATTAGTCCAAGCCAGTTACGGTAACAAACAACCTTATCCTCAGCATCAACTGCAGCAACACTGTCTTCATTGTCGCAAATAGTTGAAATAGCAGATTCTAAAATAATATCATGTATTGCCGCACTATCTTGATTACCATCAGGATTATGAATTTCGAGTGAATTATCCGCGTCAAAAATAATATCTATATGAAGGTTATTATTCTTTAATAAAAGTGAAGATAAACTATTTGATTTTTTTTGATATCCCACAAATTGATTAGGATTTTTTAGTTTTAAATTTAATTGATTGTTATTAACTTCTGGTATTCGTGAAATATCATTCCAACTTCCATTTTCAAGAGGTACATTATTATCTAAAAAGCTACGACCATAGTCTATTACTTTTTGACCTCTTATAGGGTTATATATTTTTCCTATTACTGCTCCTTTTGTTTCAGGAATTACATCAGTTCCATATAAACTATCATACAAACTCATCCATCTTGCGTTAGCAGCATTTAATGCATATCTTTCATTCATGATGGGAACTACTAATTGGGGGCCTGCAATGCTAGTTATTTCTTTATCAACATTACTTGTTTTAATTTTAAAATTAGGACCTACTTCTTTTAGATAATTAATTTCTTTTAAAAATTTTTTATATTTCTCTAGATTTATTTCATTACCTTTATTTATGATGTGCCAATCATCAATTTTTTTTTGTAAATCTTTTCTTATTTTTAATAAATCTTTATTTTTTGGAGCCAACTCATGAGTTACTCTATCAAAACCTTCCCAAAACTTTTCTGAAGAGATATTTGTATCTTTAAGTAATTCTTTATTAACAAAGTTAAGTAATTTATTAGAAACTGATAGATTATGTATCTTTGTATATTGTTCTTTCATAGCACTCATTTTACCCCATCTGTATGTTTGCCTGAGAGTTTTACTCCATCGGCGAGATTAAATCTCTTTCCAGAGTGTTATGTCTATCATCGGTCCTTTTGCCTGAGAGTTTCCGGGGTGGTTGCTCCTTCGGCGCTAATACACTTAGTCTCTCCCGATATGAAACAAGACTACTTGTTAATAGAATTAAGTCAAATATTAATTATTTAAAACATTTTATTGCCTTTTTTGATAATTAATTAATAATTAAAATTATTCATATGAAAAATTATCTTAATTTTGAAACAGACATAAAAAATTTAGAGTCTGAAATAGAAAAATTAAAAGATCCATATAATCAAGATGGTCTTTCCGAAGTGGACACTCAAAAAATATCTAGCACTCAATTTGAGCTTGATAAAAAATTAAAAGATATCTATTCCAACCTTGATCCTTGGCAAACCACTATGGTTGCNCGTCATGAAGATAGACCGAAATCTAAGTTTTTTATTGATAATTTGTTTGATGATTTTATTTCTTTGTCAGGAGATCGTTTTTATGGTGAGGATAAATCTGTTTTAACCGGATTTGCAAAATTTAATGGCACTTCAGTTCTAGTAATTGGTCAAGAAAAGGGTGAAAATTTAGAAACTAGAATTGAAAGAAATTTTGGGATGATGAGGCCCGAGGGGTATCGTAAANCAATTCGATTAATGAATTTAGCAAATAAATTCAATATNCCGATAATATCATTTATAGACACACCAGGAGCATATCCAGGTGTTGGAGCAGAGGAAAGGGGTCAAGCNGAGGCTATTGCTAAATCAATTGAATGTTGCATGGAACTTAGCGTTCCAACCTTAGCAATTATTATTGGTGAAGGGGGTTCTGGAGGCGCAATAGCGCTAGCATCATCTAATAAAGTAATTATGTTAGAAAATGCAATTTATTCAGTAATTTCTCCAGAGGGATGCGCAACTATTTTATGGAGAGATCCAAAAAAAATGCTTGATGCCGCAAAAGCAATGAAACTTTCAGCAAAAGATTTATTAGAATTAAAAGTTATTGATGAGATAATTCCNGAACCACTAGGAGGTGCTCATAGAGACANAGATCAAATGTTAGAAGGTCTAAGAGACTGTNTATCAAAAAATTTAAATTATTTTAAAGATCTATCATCAGAAGAAATAATGAATGAAAGAAAAAATAAATTTTTAAAAATTGGAAGAAATAAAGGATTTATAAGTAACTCTGAGAATTTAAGCACTCTGACAGTCAAAAGTAATAATTTTGATAAAATTTTAAAATCAAAAAGATTTTTAATAGGCTCTGCAATTATCGGCTTTGGTTTATTGCTTATTGCTTTTAGTTTATTTTAATATTTATAAAGCACCACAGCAATGTTTAAATTTTTTGCCAGATCCACATGAGCAAGGTTCATTTCTACCAATTTTCTTTCCACTTTTAATTTGATCCACCATTGATTTTTTATTTTCTTCTTGTTGTTCTGTAACAACTTTTAAGTTCATTAATATAGTTACAAAATCTAATTTTAATTTATCTAGCAAATTGGAAAATAGATCAAAAGCCTCTTTTTTATATTCAATTAAAGGGTCTCGTTGCCCATAAGATCTGAGTCCAATTACCTGCCTTAACTGTTCTAGATATTGAATATGTGATTTCCAATTTAGATCTATTGATTGTAAAAAAATTCTTTTTTCTATTTCTTTTGCGTGGTCTTCACCTAAAAGTTTAATTCTTTCTTCTCGTGAATCTGAAAACTTATTTATAATTTTTTCTTTTATTTCTTCATCTTTTGCAGAAATTAATTCTTTTAATTCCAGTTCATCAAAACTTTTACCAACAATCTGTTTCAGACGATTACTAAACTCATTACTTTTAGGATTTGATAAATTTTGAATTTTTAATCTAATGATATCTTGTATTATTTCTTTTAAAAATTCATCAGAGTAATCAAATATATTAAGACTATTCATCGCATTTTTTCTTTGAGAAAATATGACATACCTTTGATCATTCAAAACGTTATCAAATTTAATTAAAGTTTTTCTAATATCAAAGTTTCTAGCCTCAACTTTTTGTTGGGCCCTTTCTAGTGCTTTGTTTATCCATGGATGATCAATGCTTTCTCCATCTCTAAGACCTAATTTTTCTAACATTTTATTCATAGACTCTGATCCAAAAATTCTCATTAAATCATCTTCAAGACTCACATAAAATATAGAACTCCCTTCATCACCTTGCCTTCCAGCTCTTCCTCTTGCTTGATTGTCTACCCTTCGAGACTCCATTCTTTCAGTTCCAACAACAAATAACCCACCTAAAGATTTTATTTTGTTTTTATCTGTTTTAAGTTGATCTTCTTGGATAGACCCTTTTTTGCCACCAAGTTGAATATCTACGCCTCTTCCAGAAATACTTGTTGTAATAATTACAGATCTTTCTTTACCAGCATTAGCAATTATATCTGCTTCATTTTCATGATTTTTAGCATTTAAAACAACATGTTTTATATTTTTTTTCTTTAGTAAAGTTGAATAGATTTCTGACTTATTAATACTTGATGTAAAAATTAAAATTGGTTGACCTTCCTTGTGATGATTAATAATTTTTTCAATTATTGCATTATTCTTTTCATTTTCTGTTCTAAAGATTTGATCATTATGATCTTTTCTAATCATTTCGTTATTAGTCGGAATAATCACAACCTCTAAATTATAAATTTCAAAAAATTCCTCAGACTCAGTAGCAGCAGTACCAGTACATCCAGATAGTTTTTTATAGAGTTTAAAATAATTTTGATATGTTATTGATGCTAAAGTTTGATTTTCTGCTTGTATGTTAATTTTTTCTTTAGCCTCTAAGGCTTGGTGCAATCCATCACCAAATCTTCTACCTTCAAGTATTCTACCAGTGAGTTCATCTATAATTTTTAAAATTCCATCTTTTACAATATAATCTTTACCTTTTCCAAACATGTGATTAGCACGTAGTGCTTGGTTGACATGATGAACTAAATGCAAATTTTCTGGGTCATAAAAATTATTATTTTTTAAAATTCCTGCATCAGAAAAAAGCTTTTCCACATTGTTAATTCCATTATTAGTTAAAAGGATACTTTTTTCTTTTTCATCTATTTCATAATCTTCATTTTTTAAAAGTTTGATTAATCTATCAGTAGCAAGATACTGAGCTGTTTTATCTTCAGCAGAACCTGATATAACTAATGGGGTTCTAGCTTCATCGATTAGGCATGAGTCTATTTCATCAACTATAGAAAATGAATGTTCTCTTTGGACCATTTCATTTTCTGAAAATTTCATATTATCTCTTAGGTAATCAAATCCCAGCTCGCTATTTGTGGCATATGTAATATCACAATTATAATTTTTCTTCCTTTCATCATCATCTTGATCATTATTGATGTAACCTGATGATAAACCTAAAAAATTATAGATCTGACCCATCTCTAAGGAGTCTCTTTTAGCAAGATAATCATTTACAGTTACAATATGAACGCCTTTTTTAGCAAGAGCATTTAAATAGGCAGCAAGAGAAATTGCAAGAGTCTTTCCTTCCCCAGTTCTCATTTCTGCAATTTTTCCCTCGTGAAGAACAACTCCACCGATTATTTGAACATCAAAGTGTCTTTCATTACGTGTTCTTTTGGAAGCTTCTCTTACTAACGCAAACGCTTCAGGCAAAAGTTCATTTAGGGTTTTTCCTTGTTTTATTTGTTCTTTATATTCTTGAGTTTTCTTTGGAAAATCTGTGTCATCAAGTTTTTTAAATTCATCCTCAAGTGAATTTATTTTATTTACAATTTTACCAATTCTCTCAAGCTCTTTTTGATTGCTAGATTTAATAAATTTTGTAATTAGATTTAATGGATTAAACATGAGTATTTGATTTATTCTTTACTTATATTGTTTAATATATGTATTAAATAATTATTTTAAACACTATGGGAATTAATTTATCAAACTTTTTATCTTCAAAATCAAAAAATGCTAGAATGATTGATTTTCAAGACCTTGACCATGTTGATGGTCTAGCTATTTCTGTTGTAAGTGCAAATTTGTACAATGATAACAGAGACGACTTGTCTATGTTTTATTTTAGAGATGGTACAAATTATGCCTCAGTATATACGCAGTCGAAAATAGTATCAGAAAATATTAAATGGAATTTAAATCAAAATAGTAAAAGAATTTATTCTCTTTTAGTTAACACTCGAAATGCCAATGCTTTTACGGGCAAACAAGGTTACGAAAGTCTTAAAAAATTATCTGAAATGGTTTCATCTGAATTAACTAAAAAACAAGAACAGGATGAAGATATACCCAAAAAAATTTCTTCAAAAGATATAATGTTTGGTTGCACAGGAACAATTGGGGAACCCTATCCTTATGAAAATCTCTCAACAAATACCAAATTTAATTAATAAAGTAAAATATACGCAAAATAAATTTATTTGGATGAAAGCTGCACTTGGTATTATGACAACAGATACTAAACCCAAGTTAGCAATGGAAGAATGCACAATTGCAAATAAAAAAATTAAGATTTATGGAATAGCAAAAGGTTCAGGTATGATTTACCCTAACATGGCAACTACACTATCTTATATTTTTACAGACGCGAAATTATCAAATGATATTTTAAAAAAGCTACTTAATAAAAATATTTTAACAACCTTTAATGCTATAACTTGTGATGGTGATACAAGCACTAATGATATGGCAACTATTTTTGCAACTGGCAATGCAAATAACACTCAAATTAAAAATATAAATGACAAAAAAATACAAAATTTTGATAAGGCTTTAAATAATGTTTTATTAAATTTAGCAAAAAGAGTGGTTTCAGATGGAGAGGGATCTTCAAAGTTTGTGACAGTTAATGTAAAAAAGTGTAAATCAGAAATTGAGGCTAAGCAAATAGCCTTTTCAATTGCTAACTCTCCCTTAGTTAAAACTGCAATTGCTGGCGAGGATCCTAATTGGGGAAGAATTGTTATGGCAATAGGTAAAGCTGGACCAAAAATAAATTTGAAAAAACTTTTGATTAAATTTGGAAATTTGAAAATTGTAAAAGATGGAAAATTACATCAAGGTTATGATGAAATAAAAACTTCGGAATATATGAAAAATGAAAATATTGATCTTAATATTGAAATTTTTACAGGAAAGAAAAGTTTTACTGTTTATACAATGGATTTCACTAAAAAATATATTGATATTAATGCAGATTATAGAAGTTAAGAGTTTTAAAAATTTCAACAATTATTAGTTAAATAACATGATCAAATATAAATTAGCATGCAAAAATTGTGAGACAACTTTTGACAGTTGGTTTGCTTCTTCTAAAGAATTTGAAAAATTAAAAAAAAAGAGTCTTTTAATCTGCCATATTTGCAGTTCTACAAAAGTAGATAAAACACTTATGGCTCCAAGTTTAAGAAATAACAAAAAAGACAAAAAAAATGATTTAGAAGTTAACAGATACGAAAATGTAAAAAAAACTATTAAAAGTTACCAAAAATTTATTAAAGAAAATTTTAAGTTTGTTGGTGAAAATTTTGCTTATGAAGCCCGATCTATACATTATAATCTCAAAAAAAAATCTAAAGGTATCTATGGAAATGCTTCCAAGAAAGATCTTATGGAACTTAAGGAAGAGGGAATTGATACCCAAATGATACCTTGGGTAGAGGACAAGGATAATTAGATTTTTATAGATTTTACAATATAATTAATTGAAGTATCTGAAGACATACTCCATTCATCTTTAATTATATTAAAATTCATCCCATCTAACTTTTCTAACTTTAAATTATTTTTGTTTAGAATTTTTTTTAAATCTTCAGGTCTTACAAATTTTTCCCAATCATGAGTGCCTATTGGAAGCCATCTCAAAACATATTCTGCTCCAATAATTGCAAACATATATGATTTTAATGTTTTATTAAGAGTTGCAACAAACATAAGCCCATTTTTTTTAAGAAGTTTTGAACAAGAATTTATAAAAAAATTAATATCTTCAACATGTTCAATTATTTCCATATTTAAAATAACATCAAACTTTTTTTTAATTTTTAATTTTTCAGGAGATGAACATAAATAATTAATTTTAAGCTTATTTCTTTTTGCATGTAGTTTAGCAATATTAATATTTTTACTTGATGCATCAATTCCAGTTACATCTGCTCCCAATCTTGTCATTGGCTCGGAGAGAAGTCCGCCCCCACATCCTATATCTAATATATTAATTTTATCTAAAGGTTTTTGTTTAGCATTTAATTTAAAACTACTAACAATATTTTCTTTAATATATTTAATTCTTATAGGGTTAAATTTATGAAGTGGTTTAAATTTCCCGCTTGGGTCCCACCATTCAGCCGCCATTTTTGAAAATTTTTCAATTTCTTTTTTATTTACACTGTTCATACTCGATAATTAGTTGACATAGCAACTAAGATGTATTTTATCAATTATTTATTAAATTATAATAAATAAATTTGATCAATGAAAACTGTTGTTTTAAAGTTTG
>JGI26247J51722_1000985_pt1 | contig 11380 bp, 8 predicted proteins | sample SaaInlV_100m_DNA_2_FD_51722 | JGI IMG/M metagenome (IMG submission 51722)
GTAGGTAAGCTTTTTGATCAAATAGGACCTCGTTTCAAAGATCGCCCTGGTGGTTACCTAAGGATACTTAAGAAAGGCATTAGGCCTGGTGATACTGCACCAATGGCAGTAGTTCAGTTATCAGATTATGTTCTTGATGCTGAAGAAAATTCAATCGAATAAATAAAAAAACTTTATATCAATCGTTGTTTATCTTCATTTTTCATAGATGAGATTAATCTCGCGACTCTTTTCGGCGATCCTGTATTTTTAGTTATTAAGAAATAAGCAATTGGCACTTGTATTAATAATTATTAAATCTAGATTAAAATAGCCTTTAAACTTCTTAAAAAAATCTTTATGTGTATTATAAAGTCTAATAATGGATTGTTTTAATGATTAAGAAAAGAGTTCTCACAGGCATAACCACAACAGGATCTCCTCATCTTGGTAATTATGTGGGTGCAATAAAACAGGCAATTGATTTGAGTCGAATAAAAGAGCAAGACTCTTTCTATTTTTTAGCAGATTATCATGCTTTGGTTAAAAATAAAGACCCTAAACAAATTGAAAGATCCTGTCTAGAGATTGCAGCTACCTGGCTTGCATTGGGATTAGACCCTGAGAAAACATTCTTTTACAGACAGTCTGATATACCAGAAATACTTGAGTTGAATTGGATATTAAGCTCTGTGACAGNAAAAGGACTAATGAATAGNGCNCATGCTTATAAGGCAGCAACAGATGATAATCAAGTGAAAGAAAATAGAGATTCTGATAAAGGTATTAATATGTCATTATTTTCTTATCCAATCTTAATGGCAGCAGACATACTTATGTTTAAAGCCACACATGTTCCTGTTGGTCAGGATCAAAAGCAACACATGGAAATGGTCAGAGATATAGCTCAAAAATTTAATCATCATTATGGNGATATTTTTATTATCCCAAAACCAGTTATTTCAGAGGAATCATCAATTTTACCGGGTTTAGATGGACGAAAAATGAGTAAGAGTTATCAGAATACAATTCCACTTTTTTTACCCAGTAAANAACTAAGAAAATTGGTTATGAAAATTAAAACAAATTCATTAGAGCCAGGCGAACCAAAGTCCACGGAAGATTGTGCACTATTTGATATCTATAAAGGAGTTGCAAGTAAAAAAGAAGCATTAGCTTTTAAGAAAAAACTTGAAGAGGGTATGGCTTGGGGTGAAGCAAAAGAAGAATTATTTACCTACATTGATCAATTATTTGCCAAGCCTAGAGAGGATTATTTGCGATTGACTCAAGAACCAATGCATCTTCAAAAATTATTAACAGAGGGTGCTGACAAGACTAGAGAAATTTCTCTACCTTATATCAAGGAAATTAAAGAGGCAGTCGGTATTAAATCTTTGAGCTAATTCATCAGCATATTTTTTAGATACTGACCTGTATAGGAAGCCTTAACTGAAGAGATTTCCTCAGGAGTCCCTGCTGCGATAACCTCTCCACCTTTATCACCTCCTTCTGGTCCTAAATCAATTACCCAGTCAGCTGTTTTTATAACATCAAGNTTATGCTCAATCACGACAATAGAATTGCCATCGTCTCTCAATTTTAATAGAACTTTTAGTAGCTGGCTTATGTCATGAAAATGAAGACCCGTCGTTGGTTCATCCAATAGATAGAGCGTGCCTTTATTTCCTCTTTTCGATAGCTCTTTTGATAGTTTGATTCTTTGAGCCTCACCACCTGAAAGTGTTACTGCATTTTGACCTAACTTAATATAGCCAAGCCCCACTTCCAGAAGTGTTGTTAGTTTATTATTTATGTTCGGTACATTCCTAAAATATACCGATGCTTCTTTTACCGTCATTTCAAGCACTTCATAGATGTTCTTTTCCTTATACTTGATATCCAAAGTCTCTCTATTGAATCGTTTTCCTTCACATGAATCACAAAGAACATAAATATCTGCTAAGAAATTCATTTCAACCTTTATAAAGCCACCTCCTTGGCAAGTTTCACATCTTCCCCCTTTAACATTAAAGCTAAATCTTCCTGGCTTGTAACCCCTAGATCTGGCTTCTTGTGTTCCAGCAAATAATTCTCTGATGGGGGTAAATAAACCTGTGTAAGTTGCAGGATTTGATCTTGGTGTTCTACCTATAGGGCTTTGACTGATATCAATCAATCGTTTTATACTCTCATAACCCTCAATGGATACCTCGGCTAACTCTTCATTGAATTGCCTGCTTAATTTTGATTTTAATGCAGGCTTTATTACCCCATTGATTAGTGATGATTTACCTGATCCTGAAACGCCAGTAATGCAGGTTAAAAGATTAAGAGGGATTTCTGAACAAATGGATTTCAAATTATTTTTATTAGCATTATTAATTTTCAATACATGACTTTTATCAAGCTTGATCCTTTTATTTGGTACATCAATTTTCTTTTCACCTTTAAGGTAGTTTCCAGTTAATGATTTTTTTTCATTTTTAATGTCATTAATGCTTCCTTGACAAACAATTTCACCTCCTGAGNTACCTGCACCTGGACCAATATCAACAATATGGTCAGCTGNTTTTATAGCCTCCTCATCATGTTCAACAACTATGACTGTATTTCCTAAATCCCTTAGTTTAGTNAGGGTTTCAATCAATCGTTTGTTGTCTTTTTGATGCAATCCTATAGTTGGTTCATCCAAGATATACATAACTCCAACAAGACCAGAACCAATNTGACTTGCTAACCTTATTCTCTGGGATTCACCACCTGAAAGAGTCTCTGCACTTCGTTCTAGATTGAGGTAATTTAAACCTACATTGGATAAAAATTGCAAACGATCAATAATCTCTTTAACCACATTTTTGGCTATTTCTCCTCGGCTTCCTTTTAATTTTAGTGTATTAAAAAATACTAATGTTTCATCAATATTCATTCTCGTAAGATCAGCAATATTTCGTTTATCAATAAACACATTTCTAGCTGCCTCATTGAGTCTTTTCCCATCGCATTCTTGACAAGCAGATGTGCTCATATATTTCGATAAGGCATCTTTTACCGCTTGAGACTCAGTTTCTTTATAACGTCTTTTAAGGTTAGGGATTACACCCTCAAAGGGATGTTTTCTTGATATTCTTTTCCCACCTCTACCTGGATAGTAAAATTGTATTTTCTCAGTTCCACTGCCATCTAATAGTATGTCTTTTATGTTTTTAGTATAAGTTTTAAATGGTTCTTCAATATCAAAGTTGTAATGTTTTGAAAGACTTTTAATTAAATGGTAGTAATAAAAATTTCTTCTATCCCATCCTCTGATAGCGCCCTCAGCAATGCTTAAATTTTCATTTTTGATGACTAATTCAGGACTAAAGAAATGTTCTACGCCTAAACCATCACAATTACTGCAAGCTCCTGCTGGATTATTGAATGAAAAGGTTCTGGGTTCAAGTTCAGTTATAGAAAATCCACATGAAGGACATGCAAACTTATTAGAAAATAATAAACTTTTTTGGCTTCCATCAAGAAAAGAAATTTTTGCTATGCCATTGGATAATTCAAGAGCTGTTTCAAAAGATTCTGTCAGCCTTAATCCAATCTCAGTTTTAACACTGAACCTGTCAACAACAACTTCGATTGTATTCTTTTTCTTCGCATCTATTACTGGCAAGGCATCTATTTCATGAATAAATCCATTAATTCTAAGACGAATAAATCCTTTAGACTTAATGACTTTTATTAACTCATTATGTTCGCCTTTTCGATCATTGATAATAGGAGAGAGTAAAGTTAATTTAGTGCCAACATCTATCTTTAGAATTTGATCCACCATTTCGGATACATTTTGTATACCAAGATTTCTTTTATGAATCGGACATTTTGGTATTCCTGCCCTTGCAAATAATAATCGGAGGTAATCGTAAATTTCTGTCACGGTCCCAACTGTTGATCTTGGATTATGAGATGTTGTTTTTTGTTCTATTGAAATTGCTGGAGAAAGTCCTTCAATTAGATCAACATCAGGTTTTTCCATCATCGAAAGAAANTGTCTCGCATAAGCTGATAAAGATTCAACATATCTTCTTTGACCTTCCGCATAAATAGTATCGAATGCTAGAGATGATTTNCCAGACCCTGATAAACCCGTNAGTACAATTAATTTATTTCTAGGCAACTCAAGATCAATGTTCTTTAAGTTNTGGGTTCTAGCCCCTCTTATATTAATGAACTTCATACTAAGCCTTTTTTAAAATGCCAAACCTTGTATTGTAAATGTTTTTGACTTTGACAAGCAAATACAAAGGTTTTTGATACAATAATCATTTAATCTAGAATGAGATATTTATAAGGAAATATTATGGCGGGAGTTAATAAAGTAATTGTAGTTGGACGACTAGGTTCTGATCCAGATACAAGGTATATGCCAAGTGGTAGCGCGGTTACAAATGTTAGTGTAGCCACATCAGAATCTTGGAAAGATAAGGAAACAGGCGAAAAGCAAGAGANAACAGAGTGGCATCGAGTGGTCTTTTTTAATCGGTTGGCTGAGATTGCTAGCGAATATTTAAAAAAAGGGTCACAAATTTATGTGGAAGGNAGACTTCAGACCAGAAAATGGGAAGATAAAGAAGGCAATGAAAAGTGGACCACTGAAATAGTGGCTAACCAAATGCAAATGTTAGGCGATAGAATGTCATCAGGATCATCTAGCAATGACCGACCTCCAGCGCAAAATACTAATAAAAATGACTTTGCGAATGATGATTTTGATGATGATATCCCGTTCTAACCCNGAAAAANACGAACAAACAAGACAGTGTCTAGAAAGATATTTATAAAATCTTTTGGTTGTCAGATGAATGAGTATGATGCTATGAAAATGGCAGATGTCATGTGTCATCACAAAGATATGGAGGTAACATCTGAAGAATCCAAAGCCGATGTATTTCTTTTGAATACTTGTTCAATTAGAGAAAAGCCTCAGGAGAAAGTTTTCCATCAATTAGGAAGATGGAAAGCCTATAAAGATAAAAACCCTCAAATTGTTATTGGTGTTGGAGGTTGTGTGGCAAGTCAAGAGGGGAGCGCAATCATCAAGAGAGCACCCTATGTTGATATGGTTTTTGGACCACAAACACTTCATCGCTTACCAAGCATGTATGATCAGGTTATCTCTACAAAAAACCCCATAGTAGATATCAGCTTTCCAAAAGTAGAAAAATTTAATCATTTACCTAAGGCAAAAAATATAAATGCCTCAGCTTTCGTTTCTATTATGGAGGGATGCAGTAAATTTTGTACTTTTTGTGTGGTTCCTTATACGAGGGGTTTAGAGGTTAGCAGACCGCCAGAGCAAATACTTGATGAGATTAAAGACTTAGCTGGCAAAGGCGTAAGAGAGATTAATTTACTTGGCCAGAATGTTAATGCTTATCGAGTAAAGGATGCCAATGGAAAGAGACTTAAACTTTCAGATTTAATTGAGAGGGTTACCGAAATAGAAGGAATAGATAGAATAAGATTTACCACGTCTCATCCTTTGCAGTTTACTGATGATCTAATAGCAGCATACAATCACCCAAAATTAGCTAATTATTTACACTTGCCTATTCAAAGCGGATCTAACCGGATACTGAAGCTTATGCATAGAAAACATAATGTTCAATTGTATATTGATAGAATATCTAAACTCAGAGCTCTCAGACCCAATATCAGTATTGCTTCTGATTTTATAGTGGGATTTCCTGGAGAAACCGAAGAAGATTTTCAGGAAACGTTAAATATTATTGATGAAGTAGGCTTTGATCAGTCATTTAGTTTTATCTATAGTCCACGACCACAAACACCTGCAGCACTTATGGATGATGCTGTTAGTTATCAAGAGCTAGAGAGATTGAATAGATTGCAGAGCATGATCAAAGAAAATACTTTGAAAATAAGTAAAGAGATGATCGGAACTGATCAAACTATTTTAGTTGAAAAGCTATCAAAGAAAATGAATAAACAAATATCAGGTAGAACTGAGAATAATCGATGGGTAAACTTTGATGGGCCCATTAGCTTGATAGGTCAATTTATAAATTGCGAATCACAGAAGCATTATCTAACTCACTTCGAGCAAGAATTATAAATTAAAAAGGATCTTTTTGAATACTAAAGAATTTGAGATTGAATCAGCCGAGAATAATATTCTAGCCAATATGCTGGGTATTTTCGATAAACATCTTAGAATTATTGAGCATGAACTAGAGGTAGAAATAAAGACCAGAGGTGGGTTGTTTTTGTTATCAGGTAAGCAGGATAATCTTAATATGGTTGAAGAGGTTATCAGAGAGTTATATGTTTTAGCTGAAAATGATCACTTATCGCATGAAAAAGTTCATCTTGTATTGAGGAAATTTATGTTGGGTGCAACTTCAAAGAAAACGACGAATCAAGAAAATGGCATCTTTATAGGTACTCCTAATAAGGAAATTCATACCCAAAATAAGAATCAAATTGAATACATACAAGCAATACGAAAGAACGATTTATCTTTTGGGATTGGACCAGCAGGAACTGGGAAAACATATTTAGCTGTTGCCACCGCAATAGAGGCTTTGCAGAAACAAACGGTAAAAAAAATTGTTTTAGTTAGGCCAGCTGTTGAGGCAGGTGAACGACTCGGGTTTTTGCCTGGTGACCTATCTCAAAAGGTCGATCCATATCTAAGACCAATGTACGACGCACTATATGAAATGTTGGGTTTTGATCAAGTCATGAATCTTATNGAGAGAAAATCAATTGAGCTTGCTCCTCTTGCTTTTATGAGAGGCCGTTCATTAAATGAAAGCTTTATCATTCTTGANGAAGCTCAAAATACAACAATAGAGCAAATGAAAATGTTTTTAACAAGAATGGGCTTTGGCTCTAAATCGGTAGTCAATGGAGATATAACACAAATTGATCTTCCCTCTGAGAAAGAATCTGGTTTAAAGCATGTATTGGGGATCATCAAACACCTTAAAAATGTTGGAATAGTAAACTTCAATCATAAAGATGTAATTCGTCATCGAATTGTACAAGATATAGTAGAGGCCTATGAGAAGCATAAAAAGTAAATGACTGAGGAGAAAAAACCATTCTATATTGAGACTCAAACTGGAAATGGCATTAGACTGCCAATAGAGCGTGAAATTATTGAACAATTAATCTTTCTGACTTATCAGACTTCCAGTCAAAGTCTCGATTTACCACTGGGTATAACAATAAGGCTAGTGGACAATGAAGAAGGGCGATTATTAAATAAGAATTTTTTGAAAAAAGATAAATCAACTAATGTACTTTCATTTATTGGTAATGCCTCAGAAGAAAGAAAACTGGGGATAGATCCACCTTTTCTTGGCGATATTATTATTTGTCTACCAGTTATAGAGACTGAGGCTAAAGACCAAGGTAAAAATCTTATCGAGCATCTACAACATATGATTATTCATGGTTTCTTGCATTTGATTGGCTTTGATCATCAGAATGATCAAGAGGAGAGTATAATGAAAAGTATAGAAAACCAAGTTTTGGCATCAAGTTTGGTAAAAGAATTAAGATGAATAAAACAATAAAAAAAATAAAATCATTTTTCATAGAGACTCAGAATACTCCAGAGAGCTTTTTTACTATGGTTGAATCAAAGCAATGGAAAGATTTTATTGGAAAGGATGAAATCAGAATGATTCAAGGGGTCATCGAAGTTTCCGAGCTCCAAGTAAGAGATATTATGATCCCAAAATCTAAAATGATTGTTCTAGAAGAATCGAATGATGTGGATGAATTACTAAAAAAAATAATTGACTCAGGTCATTCAAGGTTCCCAGTGATTGCAGACAATAAAGACGAGGTTGTGGGTATATTATTGGCCAAAGATATTTTGAAGTTTACCAATAATAAGGACAGTTCATTTATTATGAATAATTATCTTAGGCCTCCAGCATTTATTCCAGAGAGTAAGAGATTAAAGATACTTTTGAAAGAGTTTAGAAAAAGCAGGAATCATATGGCTATTGTAGTTGATGAGTATGGAAGAACTGCTGGTATGTTAACCATTGAAGATGTTCTAGAGCAAATTGTTGGTGATATTGAGGATGAATTTGATGCTGAAGATTTACCGATGATAAAAGAATTTCAAAAAGGAATATTTCAAGTGGATGCATTGATTCGTATGGAAGACTTTAATGATGCTTTTGAAAGCGAGTTTGATGATGAAGACTTTGATACTCTTGGAGGTATGCTCTCTAAGAATCTAGGAAAGTTACCCAGAGTTGGGGAGAAAATAATGATTGGTTCATTTGAATTTAGAATACTTGAGGCTAATCATCGGAAGATCATACTGATCGAAGTAAAGAAAATTGATTAAAAAAAAATCAGCAACTTTTTTCATCGCCTTATTTTTTATTCTTGGTTTTGAGCCTTTTAATTTCTTTTTNTCTCCCTTTATCGTCCTCTCTCTATTATTCTTTATTGCCCTAAAGGAGCAGCCCAGAAGAACGGCTTGTCTTTTTTTNACATTTGGTTTCTTTCTTTTTGGGTTTGGTCTTTATTGGCTTTATATCAGCATCAGCATTATCAGTGGAGCACCTTCTTGGTTATCATTTTTGCTAATAGCTTTTTTGGCTGCTGCAATGGCAACTTATTATTCATTAGCAGGGTACTTGATTAGTTATACATATAAAAAATTTAACTCCANGATNATTACTTTATTATTTTTTGCTCCCAGCCTGTGGGTAATGATGGAGTGGATTCGAGGGTATTTATTCTCAGGGTTTCCATGGTACACATTAGGGTATAGTCAAACCAGTTCTTGGTTGACAGCATGGGCACCTATTGGCGGTGTTCATATGATGAGCTATATTGTTGCATTATCTTCATCCTTAATTTTATTAATTTATCTGAAAATTAAGCCTTATAGGTTTNTAGCAATACTGAGTTCTNTTTGTTTNGGTTCATTCTTTTTACAATCCATTGAATGGACAGAGAGCAAAGGGAGGCCGCTCACNGCGATGCTTGTTCAAGGAGGGGTTTTGCAAGAAAATAAATGGCTTCGGTCTGAATTCAATAATACTTTAAATCTTTATAAAGACAGTCTTATAGCATCTGAGGGATTAGATCTAGTGATATGGCCTGAGGTTGCTATTCCTGCATCAGCACAGAGAGTTAAACCCTATCTAAAAGAATTGGATCAAATAATAATTAATAAAAACATTCAACTATTAATTATGGGTATAAATACTTTGGACAATGAAAGAAATGTATATAATTCCATGCTGACAATGGGCGTTGATAATGCGGTTTATCATAAGAAGCATCTTGTCCCTTTTGGCGAGTATTTTCCAGTGCCACTGTTTATAAAAAATTGGTTGCAACAGATGCAATTACCCAGTAATGATATTAAAAAAGGCGATCCCATTCAGGTGATGCCAAAATTGAATGATATTGCNATTGCAACATCCATTTGTTTCGAAGATATTTTTGGCAGTGAGCAATTGANATTTCAACCTGAAGCTAATGTTTTAGTCAACATTACTAATAATGCATGGTTTGGAGAATCTATAGCCTCTGCACAGCACTTTCAGATGTCAAGAATGAGAGCANTAGAAACGGGTCGATTTCTACTAAGAACATCCAATACGGGAATTACAGCGATTGTTAAACCCAATGGCAGTATTCAGCAACAACTAGATCCTTATGAATATTCTCTATTGAAGGGAAGCTTCCAGCCTATGCAGGGTTCAACTCCTTATATTAAATTAGGAAATTATTTGATTGTAATTCTTATTATCTTCATGATGAGTTTAGGCTATTATCTTGGTTTAAATTTAAAGAAAAAAAAGAATGATGGNTAAAAAATACAATCCAAAAGAAATTGAGAAAGAAGCACAAGAATTTTGGGCTGAAAATCNTGTCTTTGAAGTAAAAGAAGATGATGATTTAGAAAAATTTTATTGCCTATGCATGTTTCCTTATCCCAGTGGAAGATTGCATATGGGGCATGTAAGGAATTATACCATTGGGGATGTAATTTCTAGATATCAGAGAATGCTTGGTAAGAACGTACTTCAACCAATGGGCTGGGATGCCTTTGGTCTTCCAGCTGAAGGAGCTGCAATAAAAAATAATATGCCACCGGCTGATTGGACTCGTGAAAATATTCAATACATGAAGCATCAGTTGAATATATTGGGGTTTGGTTATGATTGGACTAGAGAGTTGGCTACTTGTGAGCCCAGTTATTATCGATGGGAACAATGGATGTTTTCAAGACTATTTAAAAAAGGCTTAGCCTATCGTGATAGCGCAATGGTTAATTGGGATCCAGNAGAAAATACAGTATTAGCAAANGAGCAAGTGATCGATGGAAAAGGTTGGCGTTCTGGTGCGGATATAGAAAGAAGAGTAATGCCCCAATGGTTCTTAAAAATAACTGATTACTGCGAAGAACTACTGTCAGGATTGGACGATTTGGACTGGCCAGAAAAAGTTAAAGTAATGCAAAAGAATTGGATTGGTCGGTCGGAAGGGGTGGAAATTGATTTTGAGGTAGCAAATACTGAACATACCATTTCTGCTTACACCACAAGGCCAGATACTCTTTTTGGTGCCAGTTATATGGCTTTAGCACCCGAACATCCTCTGGTCCAAAAAATTAGTGAAAGCAATAATGAAGTGAAATCATATTTAAAAAAAGTAAGATTACAAGGAGTCTCAGAGGAAGCATTAGAAAAAATGGAAAAGATTGGAGTGCCTTTAGGTATGGAGGCCATCAATCCTCTCAATGGTTCAAAGATCCCAATATGGTCTGCTAATTTTGTATTAATGACATATGGAACAGGTGCAATTATGTCTGTTCCAGCTCATGATGATAGAGATTTTGAATTTGCAAAGAATTATGATTTACCGATAATGCCTGTCGTTATCCCTGAAGATAAAAAAGATGACCATGATTTTAATCAGCAAGCTTTTTGCCTAGAAGGCCTGCTGATTAATTCAGGGAATTATGATGGCATGAACTCTGAGGCAGCAAAAAATTTGATTGCGTCAGAGCTTGAAAAAAAACAAGCAGGGAAAAAAGTTATTAATTATCGTTTGAGAGATTGGTTAATCTCCAGACAACGATATTGGGGCGCACCCATTCCTGTATTAACTGATAATAAAGGGGAGATCATTCTAGCGGATGATAATNCACTACCGGTTAAACTNCCTGAGGAAGTTAAATTTGATGGTGTCCATTCTCCCATTAAGACCATGAAAGAGTTCATTGAGGTCCAGAACCCTGAAACCAATGAGATTCTTCAAAGAGAAACGGATACATTTGATACCTTTATGGAATCCTCTTGGTATTATGCGAGATTTTGTTCGTCAGATAATAATGAGGCAATGC
>JGI26247J51722_1000987_pt1 | contig 11373 bp, 12 predicted proteins | sample SaaInlV_100m_DNA_2_FD_51722 | JGI IMG/M metagenome (IMG submission 51722)
AAAACCTTATAATAGTCTACAAATATCAAGAATTATAATCCAACATCAGGTGAGTAAAAAATTAATTAATTGTGATTTAGGTGAGTGTTTAACACCTAACCTTGATCAGCAAATAATGCCAGTGATTGACATGGCTAATATTGCTTGTGGTGGTCACGCTGGCAATGATGAGAGCATGATAAAAACCATTAAGCTTGCTGTGGAAAATAACGTCACCATTGGTGTGCATCCAAGTTATGAAGACAAGTCTAATTTTGGAAGGGTAAGTTTTAATTTAAGCAGTGATGAATTGTATGATTTAATCCACGCCCAAGTATTACACTTTCAAAAACTGTGCACTCAAAATGGAGCAAAACTCAAATACGTTAAGCCTCACGGTGCTTTGTACCATGACATGAGTAATAATCAGAAAGTGCTTGACGCAATGTGTAAAGTGATTAAAGCCGTTGATAAAAATTTAGCCTTGGTTGTGCAGGCTGGTGATAAAAATTTAGGAAATAATGAAAACGTTACTTTTTTGCACGAAGTGTTTGCTGACAGAGGCTATGACGGCATTGAAATGCTAGCAAGAGGTGAACAAGGTGCCGTTTTAGGTAGTCCTGATGCCATTGTTAAGCAATATCAACGTTTTTTAAGTGAAAAGCTCTTCAAAATCGATACCATTTGTTTTCATAGTGATAATTCAGCCTCTGTAGAGGCTTTAAAACGGCTTAATCATGCCTAATATTGTTTCAGCAGGGGAAAACTCCATACTTATCTACTTTGGCGATAAGATTGATGCCAGTTTGCCAAAAAATATCGCAAATTTTGCAAATCAGCTAAAAAATGAAATGGGTGGCGTTGTTATCAATCTAATTCCGTCTTACACTTCGCTTCACGTTAGTTATGATCTTAATGTTATTGATTATCAAGATTTTGTTAATCAAGTCGAACAATGTTTAAAACAGAACCAAAACACCGCTAGTGCATTAGAATCAAAAACAATACGCATTCCAGTTTATTACGGATTGGAGGTTGGTTTAGATCTTGAACGATTGTTACAAGAAAAAAATCTAGACTTGGATGCATTTATCAATGTTCACTCATCAAAAGAATACTTGGTGTATGCGATTGGCTTTAGCCCTGTGTTTGCTTTTTTAGGTGAAGTGGACGAACGTATACAACTACCACGCCTAAACACACCAAGGATTAAAATTCCGGCTGGTAGCGTTGGAATTGCTGAAAGTCAAACGGCCATCTACCCTAGTGATTCATCCGGCGGATGGAATATCGTTGGTCGCACACCGATTGATTTGTCTTTAAATAACCTTGAAAACATTGATAAATTTAACGTGGGCAATCAGGTGAAATTTGATCCTATTAGTCGAGATGAATATCTGAGTAGCGGAGGCAAGCTGTGAGTTTTAAGGTTGTTAAATCTGGATTTTTAACCACGGTACAAGACTATGGGCGTTTGTCTCATGGTAAGCACGGCATGAGTCAATCAGGGGTCATGGATGAACACGCTTACTGCTGGGGCAATCATTTGCTGAACAATCATTTTAATGATGCAACCGTTGAAATAACTTTTGGTGGTGTTGAATTAGAAACACAAATTGATACGTTTATCGCCGTGACAGGTGCAGACCTTAATTTTAAAATTAACAACAGACCAGTCCAGATGTGGCATGGCATTCGAGTGTTTAAAGGCGATGTACTGAGCTGGGGCAATCCTAAAAAAGGTATTCGCGCTTATTTGGCCGTTAAAGGTGGTTCAATACATCCGTGTTGTTTGATTCAAGATCGGTTAATCTGCGTGAGAACATTGGGAATAAACTGTGTGATGGTGATCAACTTCCTTGCGTTGGTCATGATGAGGAAGTTTATCAATTCATTCCGCCAAAATACATTCCTAACTATAGCCAAGACATTACTTTAAGGTTGTTGCCGAGTTACCAATTTAATGAGTTCAGTATTAATCAACGGGATTTGTTTTTTAACCAAACCTATACCATTACCAACGCTAATGATCGAACAGGATGTCGTTTGAGTGGCGCACCGATTGTGATTAAAAAAGAACGAATGATTTCTGAAGGAATCAGCTATGGCAGTGTGGAGATTGCCACGGATGGATTGCCCATTATTTTATTAAAAGACGCACCAAGCATTGGTGGCTACCCTAAGATTGGAACGGTGTTTTCGCTGGATTTAGCCAAGCTGGCACAGCGACAACCGAATAGCAAGCTACGATTCGAATTAATGAGTATTCGTGATGCGCAAAAAGAACGAAAGAAATTTAACGATTTTTTTGAGATTGGTTTTTAATACAATTCCATTGAGCTATCCACTTGCTTAGCCCAAGCATCAATACCACCACGAAGGTTGATGATATTTTCAAATCCGATTGAATCAAAGTATTTGGCTACTTGCATTGAACGAATGCCATGGTGGCAAATAATTACCATTTCTTGAGATTTATCTAGCGTATCAATATTTGCCATAATCTGACCCATTGGTAATAAGGTGGAATCTTCAAAATGACACTTGTTCCACTCCCACTGCTCACGGACATCGAGCAACAATGGTGAGTTGTCTTCTAAGTATTCATCGAGTTCGATGACAGAAAAGTCTCTCATGAATTAATTGAGCTGAATACGAGAACCCCATGGCACTCTTTCTTTGCCTTTAACAAGCCATAAAACAGGGTAAATAGGTTCAAATTCTGGAAATTTTCCTTTGGCATCAGTGAAGTAGATGACAACATCACTGGGAACATCTTGAGCATTAATCAGATTGAACACAGGGTTAAAGTTAGTGCCCTTTCCACCACCCAGTGAGGCAGGGAATAATAACTGCTCCCAAGCTTCAAATCGCCAAGGTGATTCGGAGGATATTTTATCGTCACAAGCGATCAGTGTAATGCCGGCACGAATGTTGGCTTTGATGGCGTTAATCTCTGAGATGAATTCATCGATTTCATCTTGAGAGATGGAACCTGAAGTATCAATAGCAACGGTGATGTCAATTTGGTGCGAGCGAAGCGATGGAAAATTGCTTTTCCGGGCCGACGCGATGGACGTGAATAAGTAAAATCATCACGCGCAAACGTTGACATGTATTGCGCCAACAAAGACTGCCAAGAAACTTGAGGCTGTAAAAAGAAATCAATCAGTTTAGCAAACTCCCCATCAAGCTTTCCAGCTTGTTGTGCCAATTGTGCACTTGAAGCTAGGTTCTTTTGCCATTGAGTGGCCAGCTTATCAACCTCATCGGGTGATAAAGGTGCTGGCTGTTGTGCTAATTGTGAAGCTGGAGATTTACCGGTGTTTGGATTTTTGTCCTTATTTGTTTTTTCTAGATTTTCATTTTGCAGTTGATCTTCTCGCAGTCCACCATCGCTTTGTTGTTGGTCTTTGTCAGGATTATCATCATATAGATGTTGATCATTGGTTCTTGATCAGAGTTGTCATCAATCATCGGGTAGATTTCTTCGGCAATCATGCCTTCGTATTGGCGAAAAATAGGCACGTCAATCGGCGGATGAAAGCCTTCTTTAACCAATAAAGGATTAATGGCAAAATCACAGGCTAAATCCCACTTGTGCTTAACCCTTGTGCCTCGACGCGCAAAATGCGTTAAGGCACAATGCAATGCTTCATGAATAAGAACAAATTTGATTTGAGGATTGTTGAGTGAATCAATGAACCCAGGATTGTAATAAAAACTTTTGGCATCGGTAGCGCTGGTCTTACACCAAGATCCTGCGGCTTTTAGCGGTAAACGCAATACTAAATTTCCTAAAAAAGGCTGATCCAATATCAGTTGTGTGCGTGCTTTTGTCAGCTTGGCTTCTACATCTTCAAGGTTAATATTTTCTATGGTGTTATCAATAACGTCTTCAGCAATAACCTCGACTTTTTGATTTGGTGGAGTTTTTTCATCAGACCAAAATGGATAGTCTGAATCACTCATATTTTGGCAACGGACAAATGTTTTACGCTGGAATCTTCAATGGCTTGTCGTTCGCTATCACTGAGCAAACTAACATTAGGAAACAGTTCTCTGTCTTCTGCCCTACTGTGAGATTTGAGCAAAATACCAAATTCAGCCAATAATTCTGGGTGATCAACAAGGTCATCGGCCAACTGATAAAGTTGTTGATGCTCTTTAATCAACTGATTGCATAAGGTTTCTAGCTCGCTGGATTTGCCCTTTAATGGCATGAAAATAGTTTCTTCTTCGGTGTCAAAATGCATGGAAAAAGAACTTCGAAAGGTTTGAGAAATTTCTAAACACAAGGCTTTAATGTCAGATTCATTTTTAGATTTAGCCGTATTAACCGCCTTGTTTCCTAACGATAAAGAAATATGGTGCTCTCTAGTAAGGATTAATAATTCTGGTGCAATTTTCATTAGCCAAATTGTCCATCAACTCTTGCTTTAAAAAACATAGGTGTGTAAATGATTAGGAAAAATACAAATGCAATGACCCATAAAACTTGCGAAATAAATATCCATTCGACGTAATTTTCAATGCTAACCATTGTCATCAGCACTCGAAAAACAAAAGACAAAATTAGCAAGGAAAACATAATGCCTAATCGCTTAGGCGGATCGAATACATTACGCCCCGTATGCCCCAAAGTAACTCGTGACATCATGCTAAGCACCATAAGCGCAATACCAAAAGAAAAAGCATGAATATCGAGATTAGGCCCCATGGGTGTGAAATAACCAATAACATTAATAGCAAAACCCAGTGTTAAAAAACCATAAGCCAGATAGATGCTCCACAACAGTGATTTTTTCCAAATTTTTGGGTGGTACCAGTTGTACATGCGTATGGCATGAATGACAAATAAAATTCCGGCAATAACAGTACTCAGCACGCTAGCAAAGAAAATTTCAACCACCATAAATGCTAAAAATAAAAATAGACTTGAAACGTCTAAAAATTTAGAATTTTTTAATTCAGTTTTTAGTCCAAGACCGCGCTCAATAAAAAAAGGCAATAGCCTTCTCGACATCATGAACAACAAACTAATGATTAAATAAAAACCCAAGTAAACCCCTAAGTACACACCTTGATCAAGGAATCCTAAGAGGCCTAAATAGAACAAGATATGAGCAACCGTGAGTAAAAATACTTTAGCCACAACACTGATGTTGTTCCAGTTTTTGCCTTTAATGATTGGATAAGCAATGGCAATGGTTGAAACGATTAAAAAACTAGAATCGACAATGGCTTGATAAACAAGATGTTCATTACTGATAAAAGGCAAAAAACGCCCTGCTATCCATAGTAATAATAAAAGCAATAATGATTTGTTGTACAGCGTTTGTACGCCTGTCCAATTTTTACTTGCCGTAAGTAAAAATCCAACCGTAACCGCTGAGGAATAAGCAAAAATCATCTCATGCGCATGCCAATCAATAGGATTAATGTTGTTAACCGGCATGATTGACGGATAAAACAACATCCACATTAGCATTGATAACACACCGATTAGCCCTGTGGCAAAGAAAAAAGGCCTAAATCCTAAGCGTAAAAAAGGAATGGTCGAGTATTGGTTGTTTTGGTTAAGGTTAATCATAAGTAAGGATTTTTAATCAAACATGGTGTCGGCAATTTTACTGGCCCAATTGGCAAACTCTGGTATTTCGAAAATATCTTCACCAATCGCACGTTGCATATCAGAGACCAACATAACGCCAAGTTCTTTTTGTGGGAAGTCACGGGCAAAGTTAAGGATATTACCCCAAATTTGTTGGGCATTGTCTTTGCCTTTAACGCTAATCGCCCTACCCACTAAAGCCGAACAAATCGCGTATTGAAGATCAATGGCATCTGGAATGGAAACCGATTCACCATTCACAATCGCATCTAAATCTGGCAAGTCTTCAAGATGCTCGATAAAAGTAGCGACTTCAACACCGGCTACTTCACCCACACAAGCATTGGCCGCTTGTCTGAATAAATCTAAGTTGTTGTCAAATTTTTGCAAGGCACGATGAGTAAACTCCCAAGTTCTTGGCGATGGGAAAGCGTTTGGATTGTGCACTGGATCAAACTCAAATAAATGCTCTGGACGATAACGAAGAAAACCAATGATGCGTTCATCGATGTTATTTTTATAAGCCCATGCTACCCAGTCATCAAGATTGACGTCCAGTTCATAATGTGAAAAACGATTGGCCAATGGTGCCGGCATGGAGTAAGTTACGCCCCGATCGCCCTGACGATTGCCGGCGGCAAAAATAACCCAGCCATCAGGCACTGTNTAATCACCCAAGCGACGGTCTAGGATTAATTGATAAGCCGCTGCAGACACGGTTGGAGGTGCTGAGGTAATCTCATCTAAAAANAAAACCCCTTGCTTCCCATGTCGCTTTTCATCNGGCAATAGCGATGGAATGGACCAATCAACCAGCTCACCATTTTTAAANGGGATACCACGCAGATCACTCGGTTCCATTTGTGATAAACGAATGTCAATTACAGCTACATTNTGNTCAATNGCAACTTGNGATATGATTTGTGATTTGCCAATACCCGGNGCACCCCACAACATAACGGGCGTGTGATGACCATNAACCACGGATTCAAATTCTTGCTTCAGGATTTTACTAACTTGTTCTGGGCGCATTAAAGGATACCTCTAGGGATATTTGTAGAATTTTGCAAGTATTTTAAACCTTTTAGTAAGACATAATTTTTTAAGTAATAGTCATTCATATTGCTGAAAAATTTAACGCATCTAAAATATTTAAAATCCTTGCCCTTTGGGGCTTAGGAAAATCTCCATCTGTTTTATAAAATTATTTGATATATGAATCACTATATCTCATAATTTTATTTTACAAAATAAAAATTTTCCGTTGTCAAAAAATATAAATACCCCTAGAGGTGTCCTTTTAACTTGAAAAATATGAAAACTGACCCTATTTTATAGCAATAACCGATAAAATTACTTGCTATGAATACGTCTAATTTAAGCTCTGAAGAAATCTTTAATTTCCCCTGTGACTACCCAGTGAAAGTTTTTGGCAAAGAACATGAAGAACTGCACATCACCATTTGCTCGATCATTGAAAAACACACGGATAAATTACACCCTAATCAAATCAGTATCAAACGTAGTTCTAAGGGTAAATACGTGTCTCTTACCGTGCGTATTATTGCTACCAGCAGGACCCAACTGGATTCAATCAACCAAGAATTGCAAGACTGCCCTTTAGTGGCTTACGTGCTCTGAATTATTTTGATGATGAAAGTTGTTAATTTAGATCAACAAGATTACCTAACAACTTGGGAGAAAATGAAGCGCTTCAATGCTGAGCGAAAACCCAACACTGAGGATGAACTGTGGATTGTTGAACACCCCAGTGTTTTTACCGAGGGGATTTCTAGCAAGCCTGAGCATTTTTTACTCGAAACTGGCGTAAATAAAATTCCTATTGTTAAAACAGATAGAGGGGGTCAAATTACTTATCACGGACCAGGGCAACTGATTATTTATTGTTTGATTGATTTAAAGCGTTTGGGCATTGGGGTGAAGAAAATCGTGTCTTTAATTGAACAATCAATCATGGACTTACTTGCTGATTATCAAATTGAATCGCATTTGAAAGAAGGTGCGCCAGGTGTGTACGTTAATGGCGCTAAAATCGCTGCTCTTGGGCTTAAAGTTAAAAATGGAAGCACGTATCACGGATTAAGTTTAAATGTGGATATGGACCTATCTCCTTTCGCACAAATAAACCCTTGCGGATACCAAGGATTGAAAGTAACACAGCTGAGTGATTTAACGGATAATGTTAAACTGAAAAACGTTGCTAATGAGCTGAGTCAAATTTTAATTAAAAATGTTACAAGAAGTTGAAATTAAAGCCTTAAAAGGCGAATCAAAAACCTCGCGTTTAAAAATTAAACCCGATGCAACTCGTGCACCGCTGAGAAAACCAAGTTGGATTCGCATTAAACACCCTGCTGGTTCCAAAGTAGATCAACTTAAAAAAACCCTTCGCTCACAAAAACTATTCACAGTCTGTGAAGAAGCACAATGCCCAAATCTAGCCGAATGCTTTAATCACGGTACGGCTACCTTTATGATCATGGGGCAAATTTGCACACGCCGATGCCCTTTTTGTGATGTGGCACACGGCAAGCCAAAACCTTTGGATGCAGATGAACCAAAACACTTGGCAGAAACTATTGAAAAAATGGCACTCAAATACGTGGTGATCACCTCGGTTGATCGTGATGATCTGCGTGATGGTGGCGCTCATCATTTCAAGCAGTGTATTGATCAAATTAAACAAACCACGCCCAATGTTAAGATTGAAATACTTACTCCTGACTTTAGAGGCAGAATGGAAAAAGCTCTGGAAGTGCTTGAATCTTGCCCACCTGACGTGTTTAACCACAACTTAGAAACAGTGCCTAACCTGTATCCAAAAGTACGACCAGGGGCTGATTATCAATATTCACTCAAACTGTTAAAGGCCTTTAAAAACCAACACCCTGAAGTAATCACAAAATCAGGTTTGATGCTAGGCGTGGGTGAAAACGAACAACAAGTTCTAAATACATTGTCAGACCTTCGTGCTCACGATGTGGATATGCTAACGCTTGGTCAATACTTACAACCGAGCAAACATCATCTGGCTGTCGAAGAATACATCACCCCTAAGCAGTTTGATCGTTACAAAAACTTTGCAATACAAATGGGATTTTCTCAAGTGGCCAGTGGTCCAATGGTACGCTCGTCTTATCATGCTGATTTGCAAGTTCAAGGCAAATCAGTTAATTAAAAATAGTTTTTAAAAACAAGCCCTGTCCTAACTAAAGTATGCCACTAAAAGTGGCAATGGTGGTAGAATCAACCTATATTTTTTAAAAAAGATGAACATTATGAAAATATCTCTCACTAAGCCCATTACTGCAGGCATCTTATTACTATGGATTTCCCAAGTTACAATCGCTTCGGAGTTTGTTGCTGCGAAGACCAGCCGCATTGGTTCATTCACTTCTTTAGGTGGAACCGTCATTCCTCATCGTGAAGTCAATCTAGTAGCTAAAATGCCAGGCGACATTATCTTCATTGCTGGTGAAGAGGGGGATGCTTTCAAACAAGGCGAGCAACTAGCAAGGCAAGACATTGCTGCAATGATGGCTAAAAGAGAGCAAGCCAAAGCTCAAATTGATAGCGCCAGTGCTGGCATTCGCAATGCCCAAATGCAACTGTACAATGAAAGAAAAAACCCAAATTCACAATCCAATGCAATGTTGGCTGGCATGCCGAGTATGGTCAGTATGTTTTCCGATCCAATGAGAAGCATAACGGGAGAAGGTAATTCTTCCGTGCAAAGACAAACCAATCTTTACGCCATGGAGATCCAACTGGAAACTGCTAAAAATGCCCACCTTCAAGCTTAGCAGGATTACGCGAGCTGGATGAAAACATTTCTAACGCTACTATTATTGCCCCGTTTGATGGTGTAATTTTAAGAAAAATGGTAGAAATCGGACAACCCGCACAACCTGGTGTTCCAATGTTTCTTTTTGGCGATACTAATCAATTACAAATCCGCGCTGAAGTTCCAGCGCGCTTAGTCAAAGGACTTAGTAAGGGGATGACACTCAAAGCACGCTTGGATCAAAATGAAAAAACCATGCCCATCGATGTAGTGCGCATCTTTCCAATGGCTGATACCATNGGACATACGATTACCGTTAAATTNAAACTTCCAAAAAATACACAGGCTTCACCAGGTATGTACGTTGAAGTTATGATTCCAGANCTTTCTAAAAATTCTATAGAATTGGTAACAGTACCAAGTACTGCCATTATTCTACGGGGATCCCTACCCACTGTTTATGTGCAAAAAGATGGTCAATTAGAAATGCGCTTTGTGCGTGTTGGCGATACAGCTGATAACGGATGGTCAAGCATACTATCTGGTATTTATTCAGGAGAGATGGTATTGGTTNATCCGTCCGCCTCCACAATGATTAGAAAATAAAAATACTTATGCAAGAATCCAACAACAAGCCAACAAACGATCAAGAAAAACCTTCAACTTTTATTGACGATAAGGATATTGGTTTTTCTGGCGGTCTAGCAAAAACTTTTATTCATTCACCACTGTCGCCTTTATTGTTCATTGCGATGATGGCCATAGGAATATGGGGTCTAATTGCCACACCGCGCCAAGAAGATCCACAAATTTCAGTACCGATGATTGACATCTTCTTTCCAGCACCAGGACTTTCTTCCGATGAAGTTGCCTCTCAAGTTGTGGATCCGTTTGAAAGAGTGCTTAGTGAGATTCCTAACATTAAACATATTTATTCTGCCAGTGATCGTGAATACGGAATTATCACCGTTCAATTTAAAGTGGGTGAACCAATGGGTTCTTCCATTGTACAGATTCACAGCAAAATTCAATCCAGTCTAGACTTATTGCCTCTAGGTATTGATCCACCCATGGTCAAGCCAAAAGAAGTGGATGATGTCCCTTCAGTTACGCTCACATTATGGTCTGAAGATGTGGAGGACGACCAACTTAGAATATTAGGCGTTAGTGTGCTTCAACACTTAAAACAAGTGCCTTTAACTGGTGTCGGCTTTGTGACCGGTGGACGATCGCGACAACTACGTGTTGAAGTCCTTCCAGAGCGACTCGGTGGCTTTGGAGTTAGCCCTGGTCAAATTGTCCAGGCCATACAAACTGCTAATACTGGGCACACTGTTGGTTCTGTCGAAATAAACAATAAATTCCTTTACGTTGAATCCGGTGGTTTTTTAGCCAAAGCTGATGATCTTAAGCAATTGGTTGTTGGTCAACACAAAGGCACACCTGTATTTTTAAGAGACGTAGCCAATGTAGAAGAAGCCCCTGAAGAAACCAAAGAGATTGTTACTTTTTCTACTGGACTCGCTACCGATCGAGAAAAATCAGTTCGTGGTGCATCAGCAGTAACTATTGCTCTTGCAAAACAGCGTGGCTCTAATGGTGTTACAGTAGTGAATAACATTCTGGCTGAAGTTGAAAGCCTAAAAGGCTATCTAATCCCTAGCAACGTTAACGTTGAGGTTACTCGTAATTATGGTCACAGTGCCAACACTAAAGTTAATGATTTGTTATTCAAGCTTTTTATAGCGACGGCTGCTGTAACACTGCTGGTTTGGTTTAGTCTTGGCATTAAACCATCCATCGTGGTTTTACTCACCATTCCCGTTGTATTGGTTGCAACTGTTTTTGTTGCCATGCTAATGGGATACACCATTGACAGAGTAAGCCTATTTGCCCTAATTTTCTCAATTGGTTTCTTGGTTGATAATGCCATTGTTATTGTCGAAAACATCTACAGACGCTGGCTGATGGCCGG
>JGI26247J51722_1000993_pt1 | contig 11342 bp, 13 predicted proteins | sample SaaInlV_100m_DNA_2_FD_51722 | JGI IMG/M metagenome (IMG submission 51722)
ATTTTTGCTTAGTATGAACCGCCGGCGCACCATAGCACTTTCCGCAACAATAACAATCAATCTTGACTGTTTTTTTAACATTTGGTTAAAATTTCACCTTTTAAGACACTCTTAGTGCTAGTATTTCCGAAACATTAGGATTTTACGGATATTATTAACCTATATGGTGAATTTTGACCCGAGAAAACTGAAAGAACTACGCGTACAGAAAGGTGTGTCAGTCACCGAAATGGCTGAAAAGCTCGGCGTCAGCGTGCAGCAGGCACACCGACTAGAAAAGGGCGAGCGACGCCTTACCGTCGACATGCTGCTCGCCTTCTGCAACGAACTAGATGTGGATGTTAGCCATCTCTTCTCACAGCCCGCAGAAGTCCCAATCACAGGCATCATTAATGAACTCTACGAAGTTCTTGCTTGTCCCCCCAACACCCCCCGCGTGATTAGGGTGCCTGCCCTCGTGCCTGGTAATACAAACCTTGCTGCTGTTCGCTGGCACGCAAGCGGCCATATCTCGAGGATATCAGGGCAATTGGCTTTTTATTACTTACATCACAATGGCATTCCCGATAATGCTTGGGGTAATCGCTGCCTTATTGTGAGACAAGACGGCAACCAATACATTGGCTGGCTCATCTCTCAGGATGGTGTGACNCATATCGAAAACCCGGAGGGGCGAACGCAATTCAATGTCGAGGTCACGTGGGCATCGCCGATTCTTGCGGTAGCTCCGCCTTTTGTCTTCGAGTTTTGACTTAACATCTGTATTTAGAAATGCCTGCACTCGACGATAATTTTAGGAAATGAAAATGGAAGCTACTCCCAACACCCCTGATTCCTGCAAGTTTTCGATTAACTTGCCACGAGCCGCGTAACAGTGTCACATTACAATTCAATAGCTCAAGCTCAAACTCATTCGCAGGAGCGAGCTACCAAAACCAGAATTAAACCGACAAAAACGATAAAACTCTTGGAGACCAAATGAAACTAGAAAACAAAGTAGCTGCAATCACCGGTGGCTCAGCCGGCATCGGGAGGGCCATCGCCGAGGCATATCTCGCAGAGGGCGCAAAAGTCACCATCATGGCGCGTAATGCCGAGAAAGCAAACGCAGTGCTTAAAGAAATAGGTGCGGGTGATCGGCTTGTTTTTATCCCGGGCGATGCCACTGACCAAAATGATATAGAGAGTTTTGTGGACAAAACTGTTGAGACATTTGGCTCAATAGACGTCTTAGTCAACAATGCAGGTGGTGCAGGAGACTTGCAACCAGCGGTCAACTTATCCGATGAGGCATTCGACCTCTGTATGAAATGGAACGTCTATTCAACCTTTTGGGGAACCAGACGAGCCCTCAAGAATATGTTAGATAATAAATGGGGGCGGATCATCAATATCTCCTCAGTAGAAGGTAAAAATGGCAAACCCGTTTTAACCGCATATGTCACGGCAAAGCACGCAGTGAACGGCATGACAAAATCTATAGCCAGAGAAGTTGGTACCGAGGGAATAACGGTCAATGCGATTTGTCCAGGTCTGATAATCACCGACATCGTTAAGGACAACGGTCCCGAGACTGCTGCAGCGATGGGCATCTCATTTGATGAAATGGTTGATATGTTCGCCAGCGAAGCTGCGATACAACGCCCTAACAAAGTCGAAGAGGTTGCGGCCGTCGCCGTGTTACTTGCCAGCGAAGATGGTGGTGGCATAACGGGCGCACTNATCAGCGTTGACGGTGGCACCGCTCACTATTAAACGACACAAAGTCGATTCATTGATNTCACCCACAAGTCGGATATCAAACTCAGCCTACAATTATAATAACCGTCAAACTTGACGGTTTTATTGTTAACCGAGACAATGCCGACTCTTTCAGATTTTGGAACCAATTATGTCACTTAAAGGAAAGGTGTGTGTTGTTACCGGCGCCACCAGAGGAATCGGTCGCGGAACAGCAGTAGCGCTCGCTGAACAAGGCGCCATCGTTTACGTATCCGGCCGTTCTACCGGCAGCGTGGATGAGCTGACCATCGAAGGCACCATTGCAGCAATAAATGCCGCTGGTGGAGAAGGTCACGGCATGCGCGTAGACCATGCGATAGATTCAGAAATCGAAGGTTTCTTTGAATATGTCGGCAGCGAGCAAGGCAAGATAGATATACTCGTCAATAACGTTTATAAAATCCCCAACCCACCAGCGTGGGGTGGTGGGTTTTGGGACCATCCCATTCAAGTGTGGGACGATCAAGTCGGCATCGGATTACGCGCTCATTATGTTGCCAGTTGGCATGCCGCTAAATGGCTATTTGAGGCTGGGGCCGGCAGTTTAATCGTGAATGTATCCTCCCCAGGCGGCCAGTCCTATCACTTTTCATCATCCTATGGGGCAGGTAAAGCGGGCCTTGATCGTTTGACCGCAGATATGGCTTTAGAGCTAAAGGATAAGGAGATTGCTGCAATAACGCTGTATCCGGGTTCTGTTGCCACTGAATTTATTCTCGCGAGCGGACGAGACCCTTCTGGCGCACAAACCACACTGGGCGTAGGGCGAACTGTTGCTGCTGTTGCAGAAGCACCGGATTTGATGGCCCGCAGTGGCACTATCCAATGGGTAGAAGATCTAAGTAAAGAATTTGACGTGCGAGATGAACACGGAAATCTGGCACCTGTATATTCCCAACGAGAAAACTAAAGGAGATTCATCATGGCAGCATATTTTATCGCACAATATCAGGTTAAAGACCCTGGCTTGTATCAAGAATACTCAGCGGGCGCGGGACCCACGCTGGCGGCCCACGGAGCAGAGCTCGTTGCTTTTGATGTTGCGGCGGAAACGATTGAGGGTACGTCACCTGGCGCGCAAACAGTCATCATCAAGTTTGAAAGCACCGAGAAGGCCAAAGCCTGGTACAACTCGGAAGACTACCAGGCAGTGGTTGGCAAGCGACTGGCAGCCACCGAAGGTTACGCGGTGATTTCTCAGTCAATGAATGTGGGTGGCTAGCTCTCGTCTTTCGCAAAACTGGCGTAGGCTGCTGCAGTACCCTGCGCCATCTTGTCACCATCAAAAGGAATCGTAAGCTCTGGTGTAAATTCGAGTACGACTCGCTCTGGCGTGTCCAGAAACTTGACAAACAAGTCCGGATCCAGATTTTTAGTAAACTCATTGCCATCATCTGGCCGCCCTGCCATGCCTCTAGCAAGCAACTTGTAAAACCACAGTTTCGTTTCCTGTTCTTCATGAATGACGGTGTGCCCCTTGTACGTGACCGTTTTACCTCCGCCCATGGCCGTTCCCTTGCTGGTAAACACACAAGATGACCGTCCATCCCGCGCGATTGCCTTGATTCTGACTCTTTCCCTTGTGGCGGTCATCCATATTTTCCCATTGACTGGGACATAGGCTGTAATAACACCGATTGGGTGTCCTGCCTTATTTGCCCAGATGAAAACACATTCACCCGCGCTCATGATGAGCTCCTGTATACGCTCGGGATCTAAGCGGTATTGTTTCACATCGTCATAATTCGTGGATTGGTCGTTCATAAGCTCTCCTTCCATGGTGGAATAATCGTGTGTTGTTTGGCAATCATTAAATCTACGCTCTCGAGATCAACAAAATTCCTAGCGTCATTTGATTGGTCCTCGATCATTTGTCTGGACCCTATCGATGCTAGTGCTGTAGGCATATCAGGCCAATAGAGTTCGGTGACCCCGTCAAATGCCGGCGTTGCATCATGATACAGATCTTTTGTGACGTGGCATTGAACATAACAGGTTGCATTCTCTGTTTGTGCTGCAATCGGCCCATGGTGATGCCACCAATAATGCTGGAAATCATCAACCGCCATCGTCTTCTTTCGCCGGAACGCGTAAATGCCCTTGACTCCATCTGTGTCGTAGAAATCGGGTTTGCGCATCACCGTTCGTTCCATACCGGCCAAAACTGAAACGGTCTCCACATTNCTTTCGAACAAATCATCTATCGAAAGCTGAGCCAATACGGCTGTGTCNTCTTGCTGCTCGTACCACAATTCTAAAACACCATGCAGTGCAGNAGGTCGATCAGGTATAGCATCCTGAATGGCCGCTGAAAAGATGGCAGCATCCAGTGAGGGGCAAACTTGCCGTAAGGCACCCGCGACATGCTCGCCTATCACCAACGCCGGATCAGACTTAATGAAATAATAGATTTTAAACATGAGTTAAACACCATTTCAGTCAATGTGAATTGGGAGCAAATAATCAAAACACAATTGCTCAGCTCTTTATAAAACTGCCAGAATCAGCGATCGTCTCTACATCGTTCCGGCCTATCTCGAAAACTCATTTCTAATTCTGTAAACTATTCATGACGCTTATTCTAAAAGTTAGTGCCTTCAACCTCCCGGAGCAAATCTGAATGACCGAACAATTTAGTACACCCTACGAGATTCTCGGAGATGCGGGTGTCAAGCAACTGGCAAACGCATTCTATGACGTCATGGATGAGCTCACTGAGACCGCTGAGATAAGACAGATGCACGCGGACAATCTTGACCACATCAAACGCATGTTAACTGCCTACCTAACGGGTTGGATGGGCGGCCCTCCGGTCTATCAAGCTATCAAGGGTACGGTCTGCTTGACCGATCCTCATGAACCCTATCGCATTGGTCCAAAAGAACGGGACCAATGGCTGTTGTGCATGGACAAGGCTCTCGAGCGGGTTGGTGCCAGCGATGAACTTAAAAATATGCTGAAACAACCCATGTTCCAGGTCGCAGAGACAGTGCGAAACTGCGAAGACTCTACACCTAAAAATCAGGGAGCGAATATCATTGCGGTTTCCTAAACCTTTTTCCCAAATACGCGCTAACGGCTAAACTTCCCGACCAGCCATACGTGGTCTGGACAATTGCGTTGTCGCATCAGGGTTATTGCCACCCAAACGCAGATCTGCGGATCCGCGTGCTTAAACTCACCTGAGATGTGGATACCCTGGGTAGTGAACAAGCCTTGTCTTTCACCTACCGTCACGCGGATGTTGCCATCCTCGGTATATTCGTACAGGTGATCAGTATCAAACGGATGATAAAGAGATGCCATATTTACTCACCTACCCATTCTGTAAATTTTTGATGCAACCAACGAACCTTGCTCTCCTGATAACCTGATAGCGTAATACCAGGCTTGTAAGTCGATTCTAGACCCATTTGTACCTTCGGCATATTGAAGGAGTCTTGATCAAACACCTTGCCAAGAAAACCGAGCGCACTGGACCATTTTTCATCTTCTTTTAGCCAATGCACTTTTGCTGCTGGCGGGCGCTCTCCGCTAAACGGCAGGAGCTGTAAGCACTCCATAATGCAAGATCGGTGATCGTTACCGTTGGGTCGGAACCGATAGACAATCTTGTTAAATGCCCCCCAGGGATGGAAATTAGGGAACTGGGTGTAGTCAATGCTATCCACGATTTCAGCATCGCAGTACTCGTCCACCCTGGCCCCAGCAGAAGCTCGCAAACCCTCTCTACTAATCGCCGCCATAAATGCCCTCGCATTCATACCTTCTGGCACTTGCGGGACCTCTGCTTCCGGCGGCAGATCCATCATCGACCGTAGCATGTCCTCATCNGTGATCTCATAATCGAGTAACGGGCTTGGGGTAATGCCCGGTGTAATCACTCGCGCGCAGTTTTCCCAGACATCAACTTGACTGTTGGTATCGCCGATACCACGCATAATTTGCGGGTGGGTAGCATTGACATGATACGCCTCGCAGAATGCCTCCTGAGCAATTTTCCAGTTACAAGGCATGATTTTAGCAACATGTGCTTCTTTGTATAATGCGCCCAAATCCCAGCGTTCGAATTGACTCGCCAGGTCTGAAATGAACTCGTCAAAAGGCGCGCAATCCTGATCGGGATTGATGAACACGAACCCTGCCCAGAGCGCAACGGGTATTTCAGGTAGAGAAAACTCTTCATTTTTAATCTGCGGAAAATCCCATGCAGAGGGGAAGTCTTTAAGGCAACCATCAAGCTGCCAGGCAAACCCATGAAAAGGACACCTTAGTTCTGCGGCGTTGCCGTCGAATTCCTTGAGCATGCGTCCCCGATGCAAACAGGCATTTGGGTAGGCCTTTATCTCACCAGTTTCCGTCCTAACAATCAGGAAAGAGATGCCAGCGATATCATATCGATAATGATCGCCGGGTTCGGGTATGTCCTCTTCGCGACAAGTAAATTGCCATACTTTTTTCCAAAGCCGTTCCACTTCTTTCTGGTGATAATCCGCAGAAATGTAGCGATTAACCGAATAGTCGTTTAAACCAAGGTCTTTGGGTGATTGCAGCCTAAGTACTTCAGGCACTTCGTGAGAATCTTGGTCAAGCAACTGCTGGTAGGTCACACCGGGCGAGCGCGGCATGGTATCTGGATCGAGATCCTCATTCTTTAACATTTCGGACATCTGTCTTACCTTTCAAATAAACAGTCAGTAGTGATTGTTTTTAGTCTACTTGAACTATCGCGTAATGAACATGCTTCGAGGAAAATGCTTTGCTACAGGCATCACATAACGAGACATTAATCATCCATACCACGCTTACCCGCTTCCCGAATAATCGGTTGATACTCCTCAAAAGGTGTCGTATTACCTGAACCTACCGTGAGACCAGCGTCCGTTGTCAGTGTGTGTCCCGAGGTATACCCGGATTCATCACTCGCTAGCCACAGCGCAGCGTTCACTACATCATCGGCGACACCCGCACGACCTTTTAAGGGTGAGCTGGCAGCAAGTCCCCTCTTGGTTTCTTCAATCGCTGTTGGATCTCCCCTAAGTGCTGCGACCATCGGCGTGGCCATACCAGCGGGAGAAATAGCGTTAGCGCGAATGCCATGCTGGGCCAACTCGCAAGCAATGTTCTTGGTAAGCCCGATGACACCATGCTTGGCTGTCGCATAGGCATGGGGACCTAGTCCTCCCATAATGCCTGCGGAGCTGGACATACTGACAATCGAGCCTCGACCACGCGGAATCATGACTCTTGCAGCATGTTTACAACCGTAATAAACGCCATTTAGGAGAATATCGATCGTGAACTTCCATTCTTCCGTAACGGTGGTGGCAATAGGTCCAGCAGCACCCACAATACCCGCATTGTTGTACATCACGTCAAGTTGACCAAATTCCCTGACAGCGGTATCGACGAGGTTCGCAACTTCCTCTTCTCTGGTCACATTACAGGAGACAAAGCGAGCAGCGTCGCCCAGCCCCTTGGCAACTTTTTTGCCAGCATCTTCCTGAATATCACCGAGTACAACCTTTGCACCTTCGGCAACAAACCGAATGGCTGCAGCTTCACCAAATCCACTTGCTGCTCCGGTTATTGCGACGATCTTGCCCTCAAGTCTACCTGTCATACTTATCTCCTCGATCTTTGTGGAACACGAGCAACACTTTCCGGGTTCCTAAAATGAAATTGAACACCCCAGACCATGATTGGATAATCGATAAAGCTTTGCTCTACATGGTTTCTAAACTGATCTCAAACTGACCAAGCGTTTTCGCTTTTGTATTTTTCAATTTTCAGCAAGATTCGCCTGTTTCTGGAAGCGAACAAACTATACTATTGTTCGATGTAAATCCAAATCGACAAAACAAGAGGTATCAAAATGATCAGCCAAGGACCACTCGAAGACAGATTGGCAATTCGCGAGTTGATAGAATCTTATAACGATGCGGTGATGCGTTTCGATGGTGATGCCTGGCGATCAAACTGGCTCGAAGACGCAATTTGGAGCCTGCCCGGCGCTGGAGAAATTCAGGGACTCGACAATTTTTTTCCGATATGGGAGCAGACAATGGCTGGATTTTCCTTTGTCGGTTTCTTTGCGTCTGCCGGACCAATAACCATTGATGGCGATTCCGCGACTGGTACCTGGTATCAACAGGAATTCCTGAATGGGAAAGACGGTTCAAAACGAAAAATTACAGGCAAATACAGAGATGACTATATCCGAAAAAATGGTCGTTGGTATTTCCAAAAAAGAATCTACGAAATTCTAGACGCAGAAGAAACCTAATCGATGGAAGCATGTTTAACCCTTCGCCTACTGCCTCTAGTTGGCTTCCTGTGAGTTTTTGGCAATTTATTTCGCTTTGAATCAACCAAAAAGCCCGTTATTCAGTCAGCATAGCGGCAATTTTGACCGACTGAGGCACTAAATAAACAATTACTGTTTAGTTGCTTGACTAGTGCCACCGCATAATTTATAAAAAAACAGTCATCCCTGACTTTTTTAAAAGGGATGTGATCTTGTACGCCAGATAAAGAATTAAGAATAAAAAAGAGGAACAGCATTACTCGTTACTCATAATTAAATTTTTAGCACGCTGGGGAAACAGAATGATCAAATCAATAAGTATAAGCGCACGACTCACGTTACTCACTGCACTCTCATCTACCATAGCAACAGCGCCAACATGGGCCGCCGAATCGGAAAGTATCGCCCTTGAAGAGGTAACCGTTACAGCGCGAAAAATAGAAGAATCAGCACAAACAGTGCCGATAGCAATCACGGCCCTCACGAAAGAATTGACTAATCCAACGATCCGCGACATCACAGACCTTAATGGCTTTGCTCCAAACGTACAGATTGGTGAAGACGGGGCACGAGGCGGTGGCGGCGCAGTCATCGCCATGCGGGGTATTAGCCCAAGCCGCACCGATGACAATTCACTCGACGCTCCCATCGGCGTAATGATCGACGGCATCTATCTGGGTTCGCTCGCCGGCCAGGTACTTGAAAATTTCGACCTTGAACGTATTGAAATCTTACGAGGACCTCAGGGCACGTTATTTGGAAAAAACACGGTTGGCGGTGTTATCCATGTGATACGAAGCCGACCCACAGGGGAATTTGGCGTGCGCGTCAAGGCAACTGTTGGTGAAGATGGTCAGAGAGAGTTTAGAGGCGTCATAAACACCTCACTCATTGAAGATACGCTAGCGCTTAAAATGTTCGGCTCTTATATTCAGGATGATGGGTTCACTGAAAACATCACACTCGGCGGCAAGAACGGCGCAACCGACTACAAAAGTTATGGTGCGACATTCCTATTTACACCTAACGATGACTTTGAAGCGTTGTTTACCATCGAGAAATTTTTAGATCAAAGCGATCTGAGCGCATACAACACAAATTTCAACTTGGCAGCTGGCGTTGCTGCGCCTCCCACCGGACTTCGGGATTCCGATCTGAGTGGTGGTTTTCAAATGTGTGACGGTACACAACTGTTTAGTTTCCCTGACGCTTGTAGGACAACTTTAGCGCAATCTAACGTATCTGAAAACGATACAAGAAATGCCGCTGAGCTTGATACCACTGCCTATACCCTGTCGATGAGACTTGATCTTAACGAGAATCTGACACTTGTATCTACTACTGGCTACCGCGAGCTGACTGAATATGGCATCTTCGATTTTGACGGTTCAGCAGCGCCGTTTATCACCATTGAAAAATTCAATGATTTTGACCAGTTGAGCCAGGAGCTGCGATTGGACGGCAGCTACGAGAACCTCAACTTCACGGCCGGCGTTTATTACTTTAACAGCGAGTTCGATCGTGACTGGCGCACAGGTGGATCATTCTGGCAAAATCGGTTGGGCGGCTTGTTTGCATTCGCACCTCCGCCAGCGCCAGGACTGACATTTTGGGGGCTCTGCCAGAGCGGTGCTATTGGACTTTTCTGCGACACAGGCGTTCCAGCTTATCCGGGTTTAGATTCTGATCTGGTTCAGGTGCTCTATGAAGCCCAAGAAACGACTTCGATTGCAGCTTTTGTTCAGGGCGATTGGCAATTCGCTGAAGACTGGACATTAACCTTAGGCGTGCGCTGGACTCGCGAGGAGAAAGACTTTATTGCTGGTCAGGCTTACTTGACCACCGTGGAAAGACAGGATGCTTTTGCTTATCCCGCTTTTGCAGATCTTGACAACACATGGACAGAGCTCTCTCCCAAGGTTGGTCTCACGTACCAACTCAATGATANCGCAATCNTGTTTGGCACCTATTCCGAGGGGTTTCACTCCGGCGGTTTCTTTGGCACCAACCAAAATATCGCNGACTTTGTCAGAGACCAATATCAGCCTGAATACGCCAGTTCTTACGAATTGGGCTACAAGAGTATGATGATGGAAGGTCGNCTGAGACTAAATATCGTGGGCTTTTTCAACGACTTCACAGACAAACAGGAATCTTCAATATCGTTCGACGCGTCTACCAACACGGTGGCGACGATTTTCAACAATGTATCAGATGCAACTTATAAGGGAATTGAAGTGGAAACAGAATTTCAGGCGACAGAACGCCTGAGGCTCTTTCTGAATTACGGTTACCTTGATGCTAAATACGGCAAGTTTGAGACAGACTTGGACTTAACGGATACTGATTTCAGCCCGTCTGACGCGACGGGCCTCAGGCCTAGAGATACGCCTGAATTCACACTCGGTTTTGGTGCAAGCTATATTGTTGAAATAGGCAGCGGTCAGGTCGAGCTTTATGCAAAACATGCTATGGTTGATGAAAGCGAAAACTTGCTCAATACCGATTTCGGACGCAGGGATTCCTCAGAGAACCTTACTGCTTCGATTGGATATCAAACAGACAACTACTCTATCGTCGCCTTCGGACGAAATTTGACTGACGATCAAGTTGAAGTTGGCATTCCTATTGGGGACCTGTTTGCTGCGGGCATCATCAATCAGGGAAGAACTTTTGGACTNGAATTCACCTACGAAATGTAAACTTGTTAGAAAAAAGCCCGGTTCTGCCGGGCTTTTTTTTGCTCATAATTTATTCGATTGCCGCATCCTCAATCCACATTCTCCCAGTATGGCGCACGCAGTTTGCGCTTATTAATTTTGCCCATCGTGTTGCGCCCTAGATCCTCAACATATTCGAGCGTTCTCGGACACTTATAATGAGACAATCTCTCACGGCACCAGGCAACCATTGCATCCGCAGACGGCAAGGTTTCGTCAGGCTTAGGAATCACAAGCCCTTTTAATTCCTCGCCCATGTCTTTGTTCGGCACGCCGATACAGGCCACATCTAAGACCGCTGGGTGCTCTATCAGCACCTGCTCGGCTTCAGCGGGATAGATATTCACTCCGCCAGAGACAACCATGTCACTAAATCTGTCTGTAATGAAGACGTAACCTTCTTCATTGACGTAAGCGATCTCACCAAGCGTAAAAACACCGGGTGCAATGTGCGCCTCTGCCGACTTCTCCGGATCATTGTGGTACACGACGCCACGTCCAGTTGCATCTTTGAAAAACAGGCGACCCTCGGT
>JGI26247J51722_1000998_pt1 | contig 11296 bp, 10 predicted proteins | sample SaaInlV_100m_DNA_2_FD_51722 | JGI IMG/M metagenome (IMG submission 51722)
GATTTCACCCGCCTCCGGACCCACCATATGAACGCCGACGACAACATCAGTTTTGCGATCAACGATGATTTTCATCATATTCTTTTCATCGCTTCCACTGAGTGTGTGTTTCATCGCTCGATAGATTGATCGGAAGACGGCAACATCGCCGTATTTGTCGCGAGCCTCTTGTTCGGTTAAGCCTACGGTACCAATGTTCGGCTGACAGAAGACGGCAGTTGCAATATTTTCGTAATCCATCTTGGTTGGCGTGTTCATGTACTGGGTCCTTACAAAGGTCATTGCCTCTTCAATGGCGACCGGCGTGAGCTGAACCTTGTCTATGACATCACCCAGTGCGTAAATAGAGGGAACCGAAGTTTGATAATAGTCATCAACAATAATTGCGCCATTCTCTCTACACTTAACATCAACATTCTCCAGACCGATATCGTCTACTGCGGGCACTCTGCCTGTGGCATAAAGCACAATATCAAATTCCTCAGTGTTTCCCTGGTCAGGACGGGTCTCGCGATCATCAACCTGAGTAATTGGCTCTTGGAACGTCACTTTCAATTTGCCGTTCGGCAGTTTCTCAACTTTCTCCATGTGAGAATTGAAATGGAGATTGATATCCTTTTTGTTCAACTCATCTCTTACCAACTGCCGCACATCCTCATCAAAATGTCGGAGAAACAGGGAGCCGCGATATGACAGATGGCTCTCGGCGCCCAGACCGGCAAAAATGCCTGCAAATTCGACGGCTATGTAACCGCCGCCGACAACGAGTACGCGCTTGGGCAACTCTTCCAAAAAAAATGCTTCATTAGATGTAATGACCAGATCATTGCCTGGAAAGTCAGGCACATAGGGCCAACCGCCGGTAGCGATGAGTATCTTTTCAGTGGAAACAGTTTGGTCGCCAATGGAGACATGGTGCTCGTCTACAATTCTTGCCCTACCATCGAAATGGGAGACGCCGGTCGAATCCAGCATGCCACGGTAGATGCCATTCAGTCGGGATATCTCGGTGTTCTTGTTTTCGATCAGTTTCTGCCAGCTGAAACCCGGGTTAACTTCATCCCAGCCGAATCCCCTTGCATTCTCGTAATCCTCTGAGAAGTGAGAAGCATAAACCAGTAATTTCTTTGGAACGCAGCCGACATTGACGCAGGTACCGCCCATATAACGGTCCTCAGCGGTAGCGACACGTTTTCCCTGAGCAGCGCTCATTCTGGCGGCTCTAACCCCACCGGAACCCACACCGATAACAAACAGGTCATATTCAAATTCAGACATCTAACACTCCGTAACAAATCCAACATATAGCAAATGGCATTAAATAACTCACTTGCCAAACGGACGGGGATTGTCTCACAATTATGTCTATTGAAATCCACAAGCGATTAATTTGCTGAAATGAAATTTACATTAACGCCATTCCGACCGTCAGAGTTAGCAGATCAAATCAATGGAGAAATAAAACTCACCGGGGATCGACTCAGTTGTCGTTTTGTCATTTCACCTTGTTCAGCATCGATCAAATGGCCCACACCCTCTAACAAGGTCTCGTCGAAAACAGAATCAGATAGACATCACAAGCTGTGGCAGCACACCTGTTTTGAGGTGTTTCTGGGTCTCCCGGGAGGACCCGAGTATATCGAGCTAAACATTGCATCAAATGGCAAATGGCAATGCTATCAATTCGATGAAGTCCGCGAGGGTATGCGCATTTCGGAAATGCTCACTTTGATGGGTAGCGAGTTGAAACTGAACAAAAGTGACGCTTACTTTGATTTCACGCTGGCTCACAGTTTTCCAATCGATGCTGCGACCCAGATCAAAACAGGCATTTCGGTTGTGATTGAAACGCAATCAGCCGATAATCCAGAAGCTACAGAATTCCATTACTACGCGCTGGCTCACCTCGGGCCGCTCCCGGATTTTCATCGTCGTGACGCCCACATCATTCAACTTACACCGGATCAATTATGAGTTTTTGCTTTGGTATTGATGAGTTACTTGACTCAGCATCACAACTTTCTTATCTAAAATCGAAGCGGGTGGGCCTTGTCGCTCACCCTGCTTCGATCACCTCAACGCAAAAGCACACGCTGGATGCTTTGATCGCGAAGGGTCTGAAACCTGATTGCGTATTTGGTCCACAGCACGGCATGCGAGGTGAAAAGCAGGACAACATGATCGAGACGGATGACTATTTTGATCCTGTACACCAAATTCAGGTCATCAGCCTCTACGGAGAGCACAGACGTCCGACCGCGGAAATGCTTGAGCCTTTAGATGTTATCGTTTTCGATCTGCAGGATATCGGTTGTCGTATTTACACCTACATAGCGACCATGATGTATTTCGCCGATGCCTGTAGTGAACACGGCGTTGAGCTTTGGATTCTCGATCGGCCCAATCCAGCGGGTCGGCCGCTTGATGGTCTGGTACTCGAATCTGGGCATGAAAGCTTCGTCGGTAGCGCAGAATTACCCACCCGCCATGGATTGACTATCGGTGAGCTTTGCAACTGGTATTGCGAGAATAAAGCGCCTGGTTGTAATAGAACCATCGTTGAGATGACGGGGTACACGCCGAATCAGTTACCGGGGTTCGGTTGGCCGACAAACGAGAGCGCGTGGGTTAACCCAAGCCCCAATGCTGCGAGTCTAAATATGGCGCGCTGTTTTCCGGGAACTGTTTTGCTTGAAGGTACAACACTTTCAGAAGGTCGCGGCACAACGATTCCGCTGGAAGTTATTGGTGCACCAGACTTTCCAGCAATAGAGGTGCTTGAGTTACTAAGAAAACAAAGACCCGAATGGTTGGCTGGGGTTTACATACGCCCCTGCTATTTTGAACCAACATTCCACAAGCACGTGGGCCAGATGTGCCACGGTTTGCAGATACACACCGATTTCTCAGACTACAGTCATAGTGAGTTTCTGCCCTTTCGTTTGATAGCTGGATTACTCAAGTGTCTGAGGCTACTAGTACCTGACTATCCGCTATGGCGCGATCATGATTATGAATATGAACTTTCCAGACGCCCAATTGATGTGATCAATGGCGGTTACTACCTTCGCGAATGGGTTGACGATATGGACGCGAGTTTTTCCCAACTGGATAACTTGCTCGTTCAACAGTTAGCGAGATGGAATGAAGAACGCAAGCCATTCTTACTATACTGATTAGCAGGCGACAGCAGCATCGGTGCCAGAGCCCCTCTAACAAGTCGCTATCCCAATTCGTCTCTAGTACTATAAACGCATGGACGATCATCTGAAAAACATTAGCCCATTTCCTGCTGCAAAAATTGCCGTACTTGGCGGTACGTTCCTCAACGACTTGCTATTCGGTACGGACATTTTAAAAGGATATACCGAAGTCAAAACGCCGGCAGGCACCTCCCCAAGAATTTACTATGGTGAGAGCAGCGAAATACCTTTCTACTATGTTCACTTTCATGGCGAAGGAAAGTGGCTTGAAACCTGGATAGCACTTAGGGACCTTGGCGTCACCGAAGCAATTGGTGGAGCGACGGCTGGTGGTATTAATCAGTTACTCAAAACCGGCGACTTTATTATTCCGAGCGACTTTTTAGACAAGAACATCGATCGGGTGTCAAATGTTCCTGTTGAATATCTGGCTGATCCGCGTCATGCCTTGTGTCGGTTCAACCCACCTTTCGATGAAACACTGAGAAAACTATTGTTGGAGGAAACCCGGTCGGTTATTCGAGGTGACACTACGCTGCCCGATATTAATGTCATCGACGGCGGGGTTGTACTTCAATCAAGGTTTGGTCGATTCGAGACGGTTGCTGAAATTGATGGTTATCGTCGCGAAGGTGCAGATCTCGTTACTCATAATTTGACCACGGAAATTGTATTTGCAAGACAACTGGGCATTCATTTTGCTGCACTGAATGTGATCAGCAACCCCGCTGAGGGCGTTGCACCTTGGACTCTCGACTCACTAACGGATGTGTACAGGCGGCTAAACCCTGTAAGTTGGAAGATTCTCGAAGGGTTATTACCTCGAATAGCCGCCATTCCCACTGATAAGGAGCGCACTTTGGTCGGTCAGCGCGAGCATCCTCCACTTAGCTACCTAGACGCGATAACGGATGAAAAATAATCTGACAATAGTACCTCTAACGACTTCTTTGGGTGCAGAGATACGGGGCGTCAATTTAGCCGAGTTGCAGCTTGAAGATGTCGCTGACTTCGTTGATTTACTCAACCTGCACAAAGTTCTTTTCTTCCCTGATCAATCCTTAACTGTTGACCAGCATGTCGCGTTCGGCGCGCTGTTTGGAGAGCTTCAGGGGCATCCTCACTATGAGAACCCCATCACCAAGCACGAGCAGATATTTGAACTTGCGGCGAGTCATGGCGGTGTAGCTGATGAATGGCATTCAGATATCTCTTTCAAGCCATCACCCGCGTTGTACTCCATCCTGAAGATGGTCAAGTGTCCTGCAATCGGCGGAGATACACTGTGGACGAACCCTGAAGCTGCATACGAGGCACTGACACCGCCCCTGCGAGCGCTATGCGACGGTTTATCTGCATTGCATACCGCAGAAGCTCACGGTCGACCCGAGGTCATGGCGGTCCATCCCGTCGTACGAGTTCACCCCGACACAGGGAAACGTAGCCTTTTTGTTAATGAGCATTTCACAAAAAGGCTGGTTGAAATGAGCATTGAGGAAAGTAATTATTGGCTAACATATCTAACCCGCTGGATAGGCAAGACGCGCTTTTCTGTACGCTATCGTTGGCAGGCTGGGACCATTGCAATGTGGGATAATCGCTGCACTCAGCACAAGGTACTTAACGACTTTGATGAGGAGCGTATCATTCAAAGAGTGACCGTCATGGGTGATCGACCCGAGGGTCGACAAACAAAATGGCCGGTGTATACAAGCAACCTGAATGCGAGTGATACAAGTCGGTATGATGCACCTTTGGTGGAATACTTTGCTAAAGCGTCTGACAGTGAAATCAACTGAGTTTAAAACAGCGAGATGTGTGCTGAAGTGGGACGATCGCTATTTACTCGTGGTTCACAGAGGACAATTACGCGGGAGCAGTAAATGGGGATTGCCAGGAGGCCACGTCGAACCCGGGGAAAATGGTGCTGAAACCATCAGACGAGAACTACAAGAAGAATTATCGATAAATCCCAGTCAGTTTAAGATGATTGGAGATTTCTATTATAAGCGTCACTATCATCGAATTTACGGTGCAGAAATCACCGAACCGATAGCAAAATATAACCGTCGCGAGCTGCTAAAAATTGCCTGGTTTCCGTTAGCTTCCGTGGAATCATTGGCGCTTCAGGGTGACCTACATGCTGGCTATGAAGCAGAGGCCATCACAGCATTTAATGTCATCAATTCGAAATAAAACAGTTGCAAAAGTGCTACATTAGGACAATACGCAACAAATGCCTGTGGTTATCATGATGAACAAATACAAGATTGCCATCCTGTTATTGAGCATTTTGCTTATTCTCTCAGCCCTNATGGTGGATAACCGACGCTATCTCGTTGCGACTTTCATGGCTGTCAGCGGAGGAGAACCGCCTCCTCTACTTGAACCTGCGGACGAGTTGCCAACGACAGTAAGGCCCGATGATTACTTCACTATAGACGAGATTGCGCCGAACACCTTTGCTATTGGAGAACCGCGTTACTACCAACAGAATTACAGCTATTTAGTTGTAGGCAACAAAAAGGCATTACTGTTTGATGCTGGGCCTGGCATCAGGAACATTCGAGAAATAGCAGAATCATTAACAGATTTGCCAATCGTATTTCTACCTTCGCATTTTCACTTTGATCATGTGGGTAATGGTATTGCGTTTAACGAACGCGCGGTTGTCGATCTTCCCTACTTGCGTAATAGAGCTGTGGGCAACGAATTAACTTTTGCAGAAATGGAGCACTTGGGTGCTATCGAGGGCTTTGAAACGCCAACTTGGAGCGTCGATTACTGGTGGAAGCCGGGAGATGCCATACAGCTGGGTGACAGAGAATTGTATGTAGTTCACACGCCTGGGCATTCTAAAGAGTCTATTTCACTATTGGATACAGAGAATCAACTGCTATTAACCGGAGATTATCTTTATACCGGTCCTCTGTATGTGTATTTTCCTGGCGCAAGTATGCAGGATTATCTCAACACAGCGAGCAACTTGCTGGCAGAAACCCCTGGTCTACGTTATTTCGGTGCTCATCGAATAGCACCACCTGGGCCACCTGAATTGTCGCAACAAGACCTCATGGACCTAAAGAGATCGCTAGAACTCATTCGCGACGGGAAACTTCAGGGTGAAGGATTATGGCCAACGGAGTACATCGTAAATGAAGACATCACAATATTGGCCGATCCTCGATACCTGCAGGATTGGACCGAATAGATATTTTATCAGGGCAGTTTAACCGCCCTCTAAATAGTCCTGCCACTGTCTTCCCAATACTTATCGCGCAAAAGTCTCTTTAACAGTTTGCCAGTAGGATGGCGTGGCAACTGGTCTTCATAGTCAACTGATCTGGGGACCTTAAATCCAGCGAGGTGTTCTCTGCAATGATCGATCAAGTCCTCGGTAAGTTGCTCAGAGGCTTGAATCCCTTCTGCGAGTTCGACTGCGGCTTTGACCTCTTCGCCAAACTCTTCATTGGGAACGCCAAAAACCGCAGCATCCATAATTGCAGGGTGATCAATCAATGTGCCCTCAATTTCCGCTGGGTAGATATTGACGCCGCCGGAAATAATCATATCGATCTTGCGATCGCTCATAAACAAATAGCCATCTTGGTCTAGGTAACCCACATCACCAAAGGTGAAGACCCCGGGTTCAAGATGCGCGTCTGAGGTCTTCTCCGGTGCATTATGGTATTCAAAATCCGACCCCATCAAATTCTTAACATACAAAGTACCTGATTCACCCGCCACAGCATGAGAACCATCTTCCTTAATCACAAGTATTTCCATGATCGCGACGGGTTTGCCCAACGTACCCGGGCGGCTTAACCAGTCTTCAGAACTGACGGTTGTCACGATAGAGCCCTCGGTCGAGCCATAGTATTCATTAATCACTGGCCCCCACCATTCGATCATCCGCCGCTTGATCTGAGGCGGACAGGGAGCGGCACCATGCCAAACCACACCCAGGCTGCTGCCATCGAATGCCTTCCGAATTCCATCTCCGAGTCTGAGCATACGAGTGAACTGGGTTGGTACCAGATGTGTATTTGTAATCTGATACTGATCAATCAATCTAAGCACCTCTTCCCCGTCAAACTTGTGTCTCATGACGACGCTCGTGCCTGCCAATAACGGCAGAAATGAAAATGCCCATTGCGCAGAATGGTAAACAGGACCAACGAGTAAGCTTTTACCCCCTGATGCTATACCTAGCATGCCGGAGATCCCTTCCCCAATCATTTTCAGCACATCAACGGGTGCACCTGTTTGCGAGAGCCCGCTTTTTACGCCTTTTGGATGACCGGTTGTTCCTGAAGTGTAAAACATCGGGCCACCCAACAATTGGTCTTCTGGTTCGGCAGTGGCCTGCTCTGACAAAAACGCTTCATAGGAAACCGCTTGTTCCGTCTCATCGGCGAAGGTATCAGCTTCCGTGCCCATAATGACTACGACATCGAGATTGGGGCGTTCGGGTTGAAGCATGGTTGGTTCGAACTGTCAGCTAGTTCAACAAATCGTGAGTCAACGAGTAATGCTTTAGAACCAGAGTCCGCAAGAATATACGCAACTTCTTTCGCCACCAAGTGCCAGTTAACTGGCACCAGTAACCAACCACCATGGGCAGCCGCGGCAAATGCCTCAAAATACTCGCGCCTGTTACCGCTGACCACAGCAAACGCATCACCAGTCTTGAGCCCTTTATCTCGCAGCGCATGCACCAATTGATTGACTCGCTCGTTGAAATCAGTCCAGGTGGTTTCACCAAAGTCATCTACAAGAGCAATTTCCTCGGGCTTTGCATTTGCGAAAGGTGCTATTAGATTCGCCATATTCTCCACGTCCTGCAAAAAGCGGCATCATAACATGGCATTAATCATCAGAAATTTCCGGGATTGTATTGACCGCTTTTTGCAGAGGCTCAATTGTGCTAGCTTCAAGCCTGCCCAGCAAATCTCTCGATGGGCGCNGAGCGAAAGTCAGACTACCANTTTAGTTTCAGTGCATCGTCAAATTGGTAGACTATTCACAGAATGACATAAGTATCGAATAGTGCCGAATTTTAGCTAACACAACCTTTAAGGATTTATCTATGAAGTTGTACCACAACCCGCTTTCCTCCTGCTCCCAAAAAGTTCGCATGGTGCTCCATGAAAAAAAACTCAGCTGGGAAAGCCAAGTGATCGACTTGCAAAAAGGTGAACAGTTTACGGCTGATTATCTCGCACTGAACCCGAATGCGGTTGTGCCAACCCTCGAAGACCAGGGACATACGGTCATTGANTCGACGCTGATCAACGAATATCTTGATGATGCCTACGCCGACATAACNNTGAAGCCCGCTAATGCTAANTCGCGCTACCAAATGCGCTACCTGACGAGAAGAATTGACGACGCTTTGCACGGCGCGTGCGGCGTGATCACCTATGCCATAGGCGTAAGACCCTCGCTGATGAGTCGACCCAGAGAGGAAGTAGATGCCTTGATTAACAAGATTCCCGACCCTTCTAGGCGTGAGACTCGACGATCTGTTGTTCAACTCGGTGTGCAAGCGCCGGAGTTTGTCGCCGCACTGAATATACACAGTGCAGTTTTCGATCTCGCAGCATCTTTTCTGCAATCGCAGCCATGGCTCGCAGGCGAGTCCTTTAGCCTCGCCGACTGTGCGTTAATGCCCTACGCGTTAAGAGCAGACCACCTTGGACTNGCGAATGAAATTAGTGACCGTCCTGCTTTGTCGCGCTGGTATGATGCAATCCGGGCACGGCCTGCTTTTACAGATGCAGTGACAGCCTGGCTGCCAGAGCCCGCAATTGCAGGATTCCGTGCTGCGGGTGATGCGGTAGCAAACGAGATCGCCAGCCTGCCACGCTAGTGCGTGCAGTCACCTTTCAGGATATCTGTCTGTGATCTATTTGAAGCTAATATCAAAATTCTTCCTGATGAGTATTGTTGCCCTATTATCGATTGCGCAAAGCTATGGGCAAGATTCAGACAAACAGGTGATATCGGTCGGCGCAAACATTGGCAACGTGCCCTGGGAATTTCAAGACACAAAAGGACAATTGATCGGTTTTGAAATCGACCTGGTTCACAAGATCGCCAGCCAACTGGGCAAAGAAGTAGACNTCGTTAACATTCCGTTTAGTGGACTTTTTTCCGCTGTTCAATCTAATCGGATAGATATTGCTATCTCATCAATCACCATCACAGATGAGCGCCTGAAATCTGTTTCATTTGCGCAACCATATTACGATAGCGATCAATCTCTCACGATCAGGAGTGATAGCTCGGTCAAAACCGTCGACGATCTGAGGGGTAAAATTGTCGCCGTAGACACAGGTTCTACCGGTGACATCTGGACTTCCGAAAACCAACAAAAATATGGTTTTAAGGAAATCCGCCGTTATGAAGGTATTACCCCCGCAGTGCTCGATCTCGAGATAGGNAGAACTGACGGATACATCAGCGATATACCTGCAATGCAGTACTACACCAAAGATAAGCCAAATCTTGAAGTCGTAGAACGCATCAAGACAGGCGGTAGCTACTCCATGATGTTCAGTAAACACAATCAATTAGCCGTTGAGGTCAATGAGGTTATCACCTCACTCAAACGCGCTGGATACATCAACGATTTACACGAGAAGTGGTTCGGTACTCGCGCAGAGGCATCAACTTCAACGGCAAAAACTACCGCGATGCCCGGCAGCAAAGAGGGGGTGGTACTAAATTTCGTCGATACTTTTTTAAATAAAGAAGTGCTTCTAACAACACTCCCAATGCTTATGCTCGGTTTAAAAACTACGATACAACTGGGTTTCATCAGCATCGTTCTTGGATTAATTCTCGGACTTGCTCTGGCGCTACTGCGTTTGTATGCACCGTATGTTGTCGGGTTCCTGGCAAAAGCCTATATCGACGTTTTTCGCTCGATTCCGCTGTTGGTATTGCTGATTATCATTTTCTATGCGCTGCCATTTGTTGGTATCAATCTGTCTCCTTTCTATGCCGCGGCAACGGCGCTGGTCATTGTGTCAGGCGCATACACCGCCGAAATATTTCGCGCCGGAATCGAAGCAATTCCCAAAGGCCAATTCGAGGCTTCTCAAGCGTTGGGACTTAGCTACAGACACATGATGCTTGATGTGGTGTTACCCCAGGCGGTCAAAATCGTCATTCCGCCACTAACTAACAACTCTATCAACGTGATTAAAGACACCGCGCTTGCATCGGTTGTCGCGATGCCAGATTTGTTAAAGCAAGCAACCCAGGCTCAAGCGATTGCAGCGAANCCAACGCCACTGATNGCCGCCGCGGGAATCTATCTCGCATTACTCTTACCGCTTGTCCTTTACGTTTCCCACCTGGAAAAGAAATATAGNTTGAGGGAATACGCATGAAGACTTTAATNAAACTTGANAGCGTCTCCAAGCATTTNGGNAATTTCAGAGCGCTCAGNAATATTAATCTGCAGGTTGATGAAGGAGAAGTGCTGAGTGTAATTGGACCATCAGGGTCCGGAAAATCAACCATGATCAGATGCATCAATTTGCTGGAACAGTACGACAGCAGCGGCTCCATTATCGTTGATAACAAGCTTGTAAAAAAAGGTAAAGCGCTCAGGGAAGTTCGGGCAAATATTGGCATGGTGTTTCAAAACTTCAATCTGTTTCCGCACATGACCATTCTTGATAACGTAACACTAGCGCCGATGCGCACGGGTGGTCTCTCGGATGCTGACGCGAAGAAGCGGGCACACGTGCTACTCGAGGAAGTTGGAATATTAGATCAGGCTGATAAATATCCTGATCAGCTTTCCGGCGGGCAACAGCAGCGAGTAGCCATTGCTCGGGCACTGGCGATGGAGCCCAAAGCCATGTTATTCGATGAACCTACTTCGGCGCTAGATCCTGAAATGGTTGGAGAAGTGCTGAATGTTATTAAGAACCTGGCAGACCGCGGTGTCACTATGATCGTCGTCACCCATGAGATGGGATTTGCTCGCCAAGTATCTGACAGAGTTGTATTTATGGATAGCGGGCAAATCGTTGAAAGTGGCACACCCAGTGAAATTTTTGATTCTGCGAAGGAAT
>JGI26247J51722_1001009_pt1 | contig 11251 bp, 10 predicted proteins | sample SaaInlV_100m_DNA_2_FD_51722 | JGI IMG/M metagenome (IMG submission 51722)
TCTATACCGTCATTTATAAGTCTATCGACAAAGTACTCAATTCCAATTTCATCTAAAAGCTCAAAAGGACCCTTGACCCAGTTATAACCAAGCTTCATCGCATCATCTATTTGCGTTAAATCATCAGTGACCTCTGGCACAAGAGATGCAGCATAGCAGAGTGTCTCTGCAATTACATTCCATATATAAAGACCATATGGGCTTTTGTCGTTGATAATAAAGGAAATACCAGTTTTTTCTGCTTCTTCGAGAAGGGGAGTTTTTAAGCGCCCATGAGCAACGTAATTTCCATTGGATAAATCGATTACTTTCCGTTCGTCTCCTACTTGTGTATAAAAACCTTTTTCGTTTTTATTTCCAGTTTGACCATTTGCAATCATATCGGTCATAAACTTAATTGGTGACGAGTATTTATGAAAAGCATCATTTTCTGGAAGGATGCTTACGAGACTTTTGACTACATCCGCCATAAGATCAATGCCGATTAAATCATAGAGACCAAAAACGCCTGTTTTTGGAAGGCCTAGGGGTCTACCAAAAAAAGCATCCGCTTCTGTCGGTGACAGTTTATATTCAAATGCTTTATGAAGAGCACATTGGATAGCAAAAACACCAACTCTGTTAGCAAGAAAGCCTGGAGTATCAGAGCATGAAACAACACCTTTACCAAGATTAATTTCGCTAAAAACTTCAAGTGTATTTATAACATCATCTCTAGTAAGCTCCCCTCTTACCAGCTCAAGAAGTCGCATATATCGTACAGGGTTAAAAAAATGAGTTATTGCAAAGCGCTCACAAAACTCAGTTGGCATACCCTCTGTTAAGAACTTAATTGGGATAGTTGAAGTGTTAGAGGTGATGATTGTTGATTCCTTACAAGTGTCACTGAGTCTTCGGTAGAGAGCTTGTTTAATATCAAGTCTTTCAACAACAGCTTCCGCAATCCAGTCACAATCTTCTAGTTCATGAAAGTGATCTCTAGTGTTCCCAAGATTTATAAGCTCTTCAGCTTCTACACTCATCAGGCCAGGCATATCTGGATCTTTAAGCCTTTCAAGCCCCTTGGCCGATAAGCTGTTTACATTTTCACCGTCGCTAGGAAGATCGAGAAGCCAAACCTCTATTCCTGCGTTTGCAACTTGACCTGCAATTCCAGCCCCCATTGTGCCGGCGCCAATAACGCCAACTTTTTTGATTTGATTTGTCATTCTGAATTTTTTAAGATAAACGATTTAATAGCATCAAGTGTATTTTTTGGAGACTCCATTGGTAGCATATGTCCCGCTTTAGAAACAGTTGTAGTTTCTGCGTTTAGTAAATCTGCTAACTCTAATCCAAATCGATAGGGTGTATTCTTGTCTTCAGTTGCAAGGATAACATTTGAAGGAATCTTGATATTTTTAGCGCAATTTATTCCATTTTGATAATTAGTACAAGCAATAAGGTCTTCAGCTAAAGGGTTGTTAGACATAATTTGTCGACCAATGCCTATAGGCTGCATTCCTGGAACGGCACTACCTCCTGACTGTGATTGACTACCAAACCCCCACTTAAGCAACATATCAGCGGCATCGCTAGGTGCTTTTTTAGCTGCCTCAACTAGAGCCTCATTTACAGGAATAGAAGTAGCGCTTGCAACTGCAGTTAATGTTTTTAATTTAGCTCCTAAGGAGCCGGCCGCCTCTAGTGCGACTAGGAAGCCCTGTGAATGCCCTACTAGGTGTATCGATTCACAGCCTGATACTTTGAGGGCTTTTACAAGCCATTTACCCATGCCTTCAATAGATTTTATGGGCTCGCCTTCAGAAAGACTATGACCAGGAAGGTCAGGTGCAAATACTGAGAATCCATGAAATGCAAACCATCTAGCTTGAAGGGCCCAAGATCTATGGTCTAGTCCACTTCCATGGACAAAAACTACCGTCGATTTTTTTGGATCAAATGTGCAACCACCAGTTGCTACAAAAGCGTTATCTCCGTCAACAACAATATTCATTATGAAGTCGCCTTTTCAACCGCTTTAAGACCTACTTTAAAGTCATTAATAATATCCTCTACAGACTCAATTCCAACAGAAACACGTATTAAGTCAGGACTACTTCCAGAGGCCTTCATTGCCTCGTCATCAAGACGCGAGTGTGTAGTACTAGCTGGGTGGAGAACCAAGGTTCTTGAGTCACCAACATTTGCTAGATTAGACGATAATTTGAGTGCATTGATAAATGCAGCACCACCTTCTCTGCCTCCTTTGACACCGAAGCATAGCATTGAGCCAGCACCACATGGAAAGAGCTTTTGGGCAATTTCATAGGTAGGATTTTCTGGCAGATCTGGATGATTAACCCACATAACAGGCGATTGTTCTAGGAGCCACTTAGAGAGCTTGAGAGCATTCTTTACATGTTGATTCATTCGCAGAGTAAGAGTTTCAATCCCTTGGAGCAGCAAAAATGCGCTATGAGGACTCATAGCAGGACCAAAGTCTCTCATAGATTCTGCTCTAATTTTCATAGACAGAGCTGAAGGCCCAAACTCCTCCCAGAAGTTTATGCCATGAAAAGGTTCATATGGTGTTGTTAGAGTAGGGTGTTTTTTGCTAGAACCCCAGTCGAAAGAGCCACCATCAACTATTACGCCTCCTACCGCTACGCCGTGACCACCAATCCATTTAGTTACAGAGTGAACAACAACATCAGCTCCATGATCGAAGGGCTTGCAAAGCGCTGGAGTTGCAAAAGTAGCATCTATTACAAGAGGGAGTTTGTTTTGATGGGCAATTTTAGAAATTTTAGGCAGGTCAGAAACCTCTAACCCAGGATTTCCAATTGACTCACAAAATACAAGTTTTGTATTATCTTGAATAGCCTCCTTTAAAGCTTTCTCATTATTTATAGAGATAAAAGTACAGTCAATATTAAATCTTTTAAGGGTGTGCTTGAGCAGAGTTGCTGTTGAGCCATAGATCTGCGAAGCACTTACAATATGGTCGCCAGCAGAACAAAGCGTCATAAATGTAACAAAAAGTGCGCTCATTCCTGAGGCTGTACAGATAGCACCTACGCCACCTTCAAGAGCGGCAATTCTTTGCTCTAAAACGGCAACTGTTGGGTTGGTCATGCGACTATAGATATGACCACCCTTTTCAATATTAAAAAGAGCAGCGGCATCATCAACCGTTTCAAAAACATATGAGGTTGTTTGGTACACAGGGACCGCTCGACTTCCAAAGGCGGGGTCAGGCTCATAGCCAGTATGCAGTGATATTGTTTCAGGACCAAAGAAAGATGATTTTCCCATAAACCCTCAGATTAAATCAAAGAGAATATTTTCTCACAACTGGCTGCTAAGTGGTTTTAAATTTCCTTTTAAAACTTAAACTGCCAAGGCAAGCTCTGAACGCATTTCGTCAATTGTTGACTTGTAATTTTCAGTATTAAAAATTGCAGAACCAGCAACAAATGTATCGGCTCCAGCTGAGGCAATCTCTCTGATATTATTGGTTTTTACTCCACCATCAATTTCAAGCCTTGTACTAAGATTCCTGTCATCGATCATTTTTCGAACAACCCTAAGTTTTTCGAGTGAAGAGGGAATAAATGACTGGCCACCAAAACCTGGGTTTACAGACATCAATAAAACCATGTCGAGTTGCTCAATGACATGCTCAAGGTAATGAAGTGACGTTGCTGGGTTAAACACTAAGCCCGCTTTACATCCGCTTTCTTTTATGAGGCCAATTGTACGGTCTATATGTTCAGATGCCTCTGGATGGAAAGTAATATAGGAGGCTCCTGCTTTTGCAAAATCAGGAATGATTCTGTCAACTGGCTTTACCATTAAGTGGACATCAATTGGTGCAGTAACTCCATGACTTCTTAGAGCATCACAAACCAAGGGGCCAATTGTTAGATTTGGGACATAGTGATTATCCATCACATCAAAATGAACAATATCAGCACCAGAGACTAGAACGTTGTCTACCTCTTCGCCAAGCTTAGCGAAGTCTGCTGAAAGTATTGAGGGGGCTATAAAATTCTGTTGCTTCATGGTGTTCTCCGTTTATTTTTGATCTTTTATAAGGTTTTGGCCTGTCATTTCTTTTGGTTTTTCAATATCCATAAGTGCTAATAATGTAGGCGCTATATCGGCAAGTGTACCAACAAGAGGTTCTAATAGGGAAGCTTTCCTTTTTCCAATATAAACTAGTGGTACGGGGTTTGTTGTATGAGCAGTATGGTTTTTATGTGTTTTTGGATCAATCATTTGCTCTGCATTTCCATGATCGGCAGTAATAAGTATTTCAGTGTCAGTATCGAGACCAGTTTGATAAATTTTTCCTAGACAATTATCTACAGCCTCAACCGCCATAATTGCCGCCTTAAGTTTGCCACTATGACCTACCATGTCGGCGTTGGCGAAATTACAAACTATTAAGCTGTATTGATTTGACTTAATCTCCCGAACTAGATTATCAGTTAATTCATATGCACTCATTTCTGGTTTTAAGTCATAAGTTTTAACATCTGGGGATTGAATAAGTTTTCTTTCTTCTCCAGCAAGTTGCGCTTCAACGCCGCCATTAAAGAAGAACGTTACATGAGCATATTTCTCAGTTTCAGCAATTCTTAGTTGTTTTAAACCAAGGCTCGACAAATAGTAGCCTAGCGTATTAACAACTGTAATTGGTGGATATGCGCACTCTAGATTAAAGTCTTTCTTATATTCTGTGAGACAGATAAAATTAGTGACTTTAAATGATTCTCTCTCAAACTCTTGAAAGGTACTCGAAGTCAATGCCTGAGTGATTTCCCTAGCACGATCAGCACGATAATTCATAAAATTACAGCATCACCTTCATTAATCATAACCGACTCACCAACAGTTGTAGGCGCAATAAATTCATCAGTTTCGCCTGCTTCATAAGCCATTTGAATTGCACTTATTGTAGAATCTGCATGTCTCTCACTTTTTCCAGCCGATATTAAGTGATAGGCCTTTGAAACTCTCTCCCATCGATTATCCCTGTCCATAGCATAGAAGCGTCCTACTACAGAAACAATCCTCCCAATTTGTAGTTCATTTATTTTTGCCTCTAAAAGCTCAACAAATTCTCCCGCACTATTTGGAGGCGTATCACGACCATCAGTAATGACATGAAAATAGACCTGTTTGCAGCCTTGTTGTTTTGCTAGCTCTAAAACTGCATGTATGTGGTTTTGATGAGAATGAACACCTCCGTCCGATAAAAGCCCAAGAATGTGAACGGCTTTATCATTTTTATTTGTATTCTTTAAGGCTTGACATAGAGAGTCATTTTTAAAGAATTCACCACTTTCAATATCATTTTCAATTCTTGTAAAATCTTGATCAATAAGTCGTCCAGATCCGATGGTTAAGTGACCTACTTCGGAATTTCCCATTTGCCCATCAGGAAGCCCAACACTTGCTCCAGATGTGCCTATTAAAGTATTAGGATATTTAGTTACTAGGTGATCCCAGTTAGGTGTATTAGCCAATGCAATAGCATTGTTTTCAGCAGATGGAGAGTACCCCCATCCATCTAAAATTAACAATAATTTTGTATTTTGCATTATTAAATTAATGTTTAGACATTAAATAAAAAATGAACTACATCACCATCTTTGACAATGTATTCTTTCCCTTCGGAGCGTAATTTGCCTGCATCTTTAGCTCCTTTTTCACCTTTATTTTCAATAAAGTCGTCAAATGAAATCGTTTCTGCTCTTATAAAGCCCTTTTCAAAGTCACCATGAATTTTACCTGCTGCAACTGGTGCTGAATCCCCAATGTTAATTGTCCATGCTCTAACCTCTTTAACTCCTGCGGTAAAGTATGTTTGTAGTCCAAGCAAAGAGTAACCTGCATTAATCAAGCGATCAAGCCCAGATTCAGCTTGACCCATGTCTTCTAAAAATCCTTGCTTATCTTCATCATCAAGCTCTGCAATTTCAGCTTCTATATTTGCACAAATAGCAACAACTTGACTATTTTCATTATTTGCATAATCTAACAATTTTGTCAAATGTGAGTTATCAGTAAAGCCGCTTTCATTGACATTGCCAACATAAAGAACAGGCTTTGATGTAAGAAGCTGCAATCCCTTTATCAGCTTTTGTTCTTCTTCGTTATACTCGAGCGACCTAACCGCATGCCCTTGTTCTAGTATTGGAAGAATTTTTTCAAGTAGGTTTTTTAACGGCAACCCTTCTTTTTGCCCTGATTTAGAGTTTTTAACGGCTTTTTGGTAAGCTTTTTCAGCTGTATAAAGGTCTGCTAATGCGAGCTCAGTATTGATGATTTCAACATCATCAATAGGACTAACTTTTCCTGATACATGAATAATGTCATCATTTTCAAAGCATCGAACTACGTGGAGTATTGCATCAGTCTCGCGAATATTCGATAGAAATTGATTGCCCAACCCTTCACCTTTTGAAGCACCTTCAACGAGCCCGGCAATGTCAACAAACTCCATTGTAGTTGGTAAAATTTTCTCNGGAGAGACAATATTTGCAAGACTCTGTAGCCTAGAATCATTGACCGGGACAATTCCAATATTGGGCTCAATGGTGCAAAAAGGGTAGTTTGCTGAATCTATTCCAGCCTTGGTTAGCGCATTAAAAAGGGTTGATTTGCCAACATTTGGAAGGCCTACAATGCCACATTTAAATCCCATGAAGTTNCTCCATTATTATGTGTGCAGACGTTTCATAGCTTCTTCAAAATCTCCATTTGCAAGAGACTCAATAANCCCCATTGCATCAGCCATACCCTGTTCGATTAATAACATCTCAGAATTACTTGGCNCGTTTAATACAAAGTCCACAACGTCATTTTTAGTGCCTGGGTGGCCAATCCCAATTCTTAGGCGATAAAAGTTATTTGTATTGAGCGCCTTAATTGTGTCTCTCAGACCATTATGTCCACCATGGCCACCACCCATTTTTAGTTTGACTGAGCCAGCAGGAAGGTCAAGTTCATCATGGACCACTAAAATTTCTTCAGGCTTAATATTGTAGTAACTTGAGAGGCTTTTTATAGCACCGCCCGAGTTATTCATAAAATTCTGCGGCTTTAATAGGTAGATCTTTATAACACCATAATGTATCGCACAAGCTTCACCTAAAAACTTTGATTGGATACTAAATTTTGACCCTAAATTAGCTGCCAAAGACTCAATAAACCAAAAGCCCGCGTTGTGACGATGTGTTTGATAATCCTTTCCTGGGTTTCCCAGTCCAACAATTAGTTTAATCATTACAACGCTTCGTTTATATACTTATTGAGTCAATAAGACTAGCCACATTTTACTCTTCTTCTGAGTCACCGTCTTTTGAGTCATCAGAGCCTTCAGATTGGTCTTCACCATCTGCTTCAGAATCATCAGATTCTAAGCCCTCTTCCTCCTCTTCCTCTTCCTCCTCTTCAGCTATAAGCTTAGGCTCAGAAACAGAACAGACAGTTTGATCATGGGCTTCAATATCCTCATGTTGAAGTGAAGTAATAATAACCCCTTCTGGCAATATAAGATCAGTTAATGTAAGGTGCTCACCAAGCTCAAGGTTTGTAACATCTACATTAATACCGTGAGGTAAGTCTTGTGGTAAGCATGATATTTCAATAGAAACAACAAATTGATTTAGCATGTTGCCAAGCCTTATGGCCTCATTCTCTTCCATTCCAATAAAGTGGAGTGGCGTAGTTGTAATCAGAGCATGTTTTGCATCAACACGCAAAAAATCTACATGAAAAACAGTATTTTTTGCTGGGTGGCGCTGTATATCCTTAATAACAACAGAGTCTTTTGATTTTCCCACCACTAAGTCTAGAACAGAAGTGAAAGTATTTTCATCTTCTAGTAGGTGAGTAATTTCATGAATGTTTAGCGAAATCATTAGTGGCTCTTTAGTTCCACCATAGATAATGCTAGGTACCTTTTCTTCTTTTCTCAGGCGGCGGCTCGCACCTTTCCCCTGGTCTTCACGCACTAAGGCGTTTACAGTTATACTCATTTTGAGTTCTCCAATAAATGAAAAAACACCACGTTAAGTGATGCAACCAATGCTGCCCATCTTGCGACCAGATAGGCTGGAGGGTATTTTACCCGATTTTTTTTCCCTTGTCGCTAATCTTCCTTTTAGAGCGACCTGAGCCAAAAAAGAAAACTCAGTGCTGCACTAACACCTGCAAATATCCAAAGCGACTGAGTTGCCAACACTCCCGCAAGTATAAGTAGAGCAGAAGCAGCTATGACCGCGCGCTGTTTAGATGAGTTTTCTCGAAGCTGAGCAATGATAGCATCTGTTTGTTTTTTTGCAGCCTCTTGATGAAGGTTGCCGCTTTCAATTTGCTTTAAAGCGTTAATGGTTAGCATAGGAAGCTGTGGCAATTCTGCAATAAGTTCAGGTAGCTGATCTGAGATTTTTTTGATAGAATTCTTTAGGCTATATTTATCTTTGGCTAGTTTTTCTAGGAACGGTTTTGCAGTTGCCCAAAGATCGAGATCCGGATATAGTGTTCGACCCAAGCCCTCTATATTTAGAAGTGTCTTGTCTAGTAGTAGCAATTGAGGTTGGATTGACATATCAAAGCGCTTGGCTTCTTTTAATAGGCTCAATAACACTTGACCAAAAGAAATTTCACTCAAAGGCTTTTGAAATATTGGCTCACAAACACTTCTAATGGCGTTTTCAAACTCTAAAACATTAGTTCCTTCGGGCACCCATCCCGACTCAAGGTGAACCTGAGCAACNCTCTTATAGTCNTGATTAAAGAACGCTAAAAAGTTTTGTGCAAGATAATACTGGTCGGCGTCACTCAAGGTTCCCATAATGCCAAAATCCACACCAATATATTGATCGTTTTTNCCAACAAAAATATTGCCGGGATGCATNTCNGCATGGAAAAAATTATGTTCAAAAACCTGAGTAAAGAAAATTACTACACCATTTTCAGCAAGCATCTTAAGGTCTGTTTTATTCTTTTTTAACGCATCAACATTGCTAATAGGTGTTCCATAAATACGCTCGGTAACCAATATATTTGAACGGCAGAGGTCCCAGTGGACTTTCGGTACATATAGGAGGTTTGAATCACTAAAGTTTTTTCTTAGTAATGAGGCATTTGCAGCCTCGGTCATCATATTCAGTTCTTTATAAATGATACGCTCAAATTCTGCAACTGCCTCCTGTGGGCGAAGCCTTTTGCCGTCAGGATGTTTTTCGGCTAAGCGAGCAAAGGCATATAATAAGCGTACATCACGCTTTATTTGTTTTTTAATTCCTGGACGCACGACCTTAATGATTATTTCCTCGCCACCAAGCGTGATTGCACTATGAACCTGAGCAATGGATGCAGAAGCAAGTGGTTCGTCGGCAAACGAGGAAAAGAGACTGTCAGCACTTTCTCCTAAGCTTTTTTCAATGATTAATTTAGAGTCTTTTGCAGGGAAGGGTGGGCACTTGTCTTGAAGTTTCGCTAATTCATCCCCTATATCATCTGGCAAAAGGTCTCTTCTAGTTGATAGAGTTTGCCCAAATTTTATAAAGATCGGGCCAAGCTCCTCTAGCGCCAATCGAATTCTCTCACCTCTTGAGAACTTGCTCGATGGGAAATAATGCCATGGCGTTAGATAAATTAGGGGTCTAAAACTTTTTAGAAGGGCTGTTGATAGGACAAGATTATCTAGTCGGTATCGAATAAGAATCCTAGAGATGCTAATAAAACGAAAAAAACTTCTCATCTAAGACGCCTTATTTTTAAAAATTTTCGATCTGCTAGGGGCTACTAAAAGCGTGGTTAATTCATTTTTAAAGTTCTCAAAGATCTCACCTGTATCCTGAATGGATTTTCCTTTAATAACGTTGAGGGTTTTGCCAAGCTGGTGAGCAATAATATCACCTGTATACTGAGAAACAAGTTCCTCAATATCAATTGATGATAGCGCCATCAAATCTGCTAATTGTTGAGCTGTTTTAATGCTGCCATTAATTTCAATTTCATCGCTCTCAATTAGCTCTTCAAAAGAAGCACCATTAAATAAAGATAAAAAAGCTTTTTTATTAAGTGTAATATCAACATCGACGCTATCTTGTGCATTATTCTCAATGACAAAAACACGTGAATTTGCAAACATGAAAAATAGCTTTAAGTCTATATCATGAACACTGATTCCTATAAGGCTATTATCAAGACGTTCAGTATCGATACTGTTGGTATTAATCATATGGTTTAGAGATTTTTCAATGGCAAGGCGAAACATTTTATTAAGTTTTTATTGCTTTATGAAGTGCCACTATGCCACCAGATAAATTGTGATATTCACAAAAACCAAATCCAGCGTCAAGCGCCATGGTTTTAAGCGTTTCTTGATCTGGATGCTTTCGAATTGATTCTGCAAGATACTGATAGCTATCCTCATCATTTGCAAAGAATTGACCTAGTTTAGGTATGAGGTTAAAAGAGTATGCATCGTATATCTTTTCAAGCATTTCATTTTCAACTTTAGAGAACTCTAATACCAATAAAGAGCCTCCTTTTTTTAAGACTCTATGCATTTGTTTAAGAGCAATATTCTTATGGGTTACATTTCTTAAGCCAAAAGCAATGCTTACGCAATCGAACGTGTTATCTTCAAATGGCAGTGATTCTGCATTTGCCTGAATAAAATCAACATCAATAANGCCATGATTAATTAGATTTTTACGTCCTTCTTCAAGCATTGAGCCATTAATATCTGACAAGATAACTTTCCCAGAGTCTCCAACTTTTTTTCTAAATTTGATAGCTAGATCGCCAGTTCCACCAGCGATATCTAGCACCTTGTCACCCTTAGAAACATTACTACTGGCAATTGTATAATTTTTCCATAGTCGATGCGTACCCAATGACATAACGTCATTCATAAGATCATAATTGCTCGCAACTGAGTCAAATACACCCTTAACTAAACCTTGCTTTTGATCAACATCAACCTGTTGAAAACCAAAGTGTGTAGTCTTTTCCATGTTTATCTAACAGGGTAGTCCCTGAAATCTTTCCCTGTGTATATTTGCGTTGGTCTAAAGATTTTATTGTGACTCACTTGTTCGTGCCAGTGTGCCACCCACCCTGCTGAACGCGCCATAGCAAAGATTGAGGTGAAGTGCTCTTTGGTAAATTTAAATAATTCAGCGTAAAGAATACCCGAGTAAAAGTCGACATTTGGATAAACCCCCTTGTGAGACAATAG
>JGI26247J51722_1001017_pt1 | contig 11204 bp, 11 predicted proteins | sample SaaInlV_100m_DNA_2_FD_51722 | JGI IMG/M metagenome (IMG submission 51722)
TCTTCCTTTGACATTGATTGTTTTAAACGAATATTTTTTACCTTTTGTGATAGTTCTAAAAAATTTATTTATTTTAAAATTAGTTTCTTGATTAAGAGGATAAAAATATCTTTGTTTTTGATTATTGTTTGATTTTCTATAATCATCTTCAATCTTAAGCTCACATTCTATGGACTTCTGTTCCATAATTTTAATGAATGGTTTAAATTGATCCCTTTGAAGACCGTCTTTATATAATTCAGAGATTTTGGTATTAGAAGTTACAATAATTTTAATATCTTCTTTAAAAATTTGATCAAACAATTTTCCTAAAATCATAGCATCAACTATATTTGTGACCTGAAATTCATCAAAATAAATTAATGAAGCTTTTGATTTTAAATTTTTTACAAAATGATTGATTATATTTTCTTCTTCTTTTTCTTTTTTTTGATAAACAAAGTCGTGAAAGCTTAACATAAACTCATTGAAGTGTAGTCTTAACTTTTTTTCTTTTACATGATCAAAAAAAAATTTTAAAATCATAGTTTTACCTACACCAACATCACCAAATAAATAAAAACCTTTTTTAGATGATTTTTTTTGAAAATAAATTTAAAAAATAAGATTTAAAATTTTCTTGATAGTATTGCTCTAATCTCTTAACAACTTCTATTTGATTGGAATTAACTTCTAATTGTTGNCTGTTACAATAGGATATAAACTCTTTTTGAAATTTTTTTACCATTAATTTTTTTTAGTTTTGAAATCAATACCATATTCAGATCTTGAACCTTTTCGTAAGCCAAAAGGACCAGGAATAAAAATTGTCATCGGTTTTGTGCCTTCTTTTAAATCTACTCTATGATGAGCATTTGCAGAACGAAATCCTATGTAGCCAGGTCGTCTCCAAAATTTACCTTTTTTAGTAGTTTCCCAATATCCGCCTCTTAAAATAATAGTAATATAAGGGCATAAATGATTATGAACACCCTCTCCATGGTCATCTGCAAGCATTTCATGAATTAAAATGTTAAATGGAAACCATTTAGGTCTATATCTAAAAAAAACATAATATCTATTTAACCAAGGTTTGGCCTCGTTATATCTTGAGTGGGAAGGACCTCTGTCTAAAACAACTTTTTTTCTACCGATCTTATCAAGAAATTTTAAGATCATAATTAATTATACTGAATGATAGATCCGTTTCTAATAACAAATAAACTTTGATTAAAAATAAATGGTCTTGAAGTAAAATTTCCTGCAACTTTCTCTACACCAATTACTTTACCAAGATTTAAATCTACAACTATCATCTTTCCATCTGTATTTGTTAGGTATAATTTTGTATCTCCAATAGCAAATCCTATTGGTTTAACATTTTTTCTTTTTTTAATTTTATAATTTAAATAAAGATCACTGATACGAATGATATTTCCATTATTCTTCTCTACAACATATAAGTAACCTTCATTTGATATAGTAAAAATTAAATTTCCACTTGTGATTGGAGTCAAATTTGAATTAATTTCATTAATCCAATTTGTAATACCTGTTCTGACATCTACTGAATAAAATTCATTTTTATTATTTGAAAAATAAATTGATTTATTGTCAGATACTAATTTTGAAACTTTAAAATTATAAGTTTCATTTATAATGCTACTACTTTGCGTTGGTAATTGCCAAGTTATTAGACCTGAGTCAATATCAACAGCAGTAACATCTCCTATCGAGTTAGTAAAAATAATTAACTCCCCTAAGATAATTAATGAAAAATTTGAACTAGATATTGTAAAAGAATCCTCTGTTGGTAAGTTCCAACATTCAGAGCCATCATTAATATTGTAACATCTTAATGTATTTTTATAGTCAACTGCAAAAATTTTATTTTTGCTTCTCTTGATTTCAGAGTTAAAAGGATAAATATTATTTTTAGACCAAATTAGTTCACCTGAATTAATATTAATTGAATAATATTTTGAAATACTATCTGTGATTAATAAATTTTGATCAACTAATGCGAAATTTAATTTAGGCTTTAATTTTTTTTCTGATTTTGAGTAATAATTTTTTTTCCATAAAACTTTTTGATTATTGTCGTATCTAATAATAGAACCTTTTTTATCAAAAAATATTAAGCCATCATTTAAAAAAAGNGGTTTAAAGTTTAAATGATTAACATCATCTAGTTTTGAAAATTTATAAATTCCTACTTTTTCAATTGACCCACTATAATCTTGAATTCCATAATTATTTCTGTTGTCTACAATTTTATTATTAATTTTAATTTTAGATAGGTCTAATTTTAATTCTTGATTAAATTGAGTGACAACTTTTTTTTCAGAAAATACTTTTTTTATATTTTTAGGATTTTTTGTATCAACTTCTTTATTTTGCCAAATAGAAGAGNTCTCATTTAAAGAGCAATTATTTAAAAAAAATAATGATATAATTAAAATTAATAATCTATTCACTCAAATCTCTATTCAATCTTTTTTCAGCTTGTGACCTTATATCTGAATTTGAGTTTTCTAAACTGATTATTTGATTGAAAAATTCTTTAGATTTTTGTTTTTGATCTTTTGAATAGAAATATTCTGCCATTAAATATAATGCATGGGATTTCCAAACACTGTCAGAATTAATCAATGGATTTAGAATATTTAATAGATCACTTTCTTGAGACTGGTCNGCATTAAACAATGCTTTTTTATAAATAATTAAATTNTTTATTTCTCTATCTAATGACGTTTTTTCAATTAAAATATCAAAATAACCGTTTATTTCACTTTGATTAGAAATCAATTTATTATCTATAATAAAGTATAGAGATAAAGGAGAATATGTTGGGTCTTGTTCGTTAATAATTTCAACTAATTTTTGAACTGTCGATCCTTTTACGTTTTCTGAAAAAGCTAAAGTGGTTAAATTGAATTTATTAGAAATATCTTTTTTCTTATTAGTTTTGTAGTTATCAAAACCATAAGCACCTATTAAAACAACAACCAAAACAATAGCTGTTGAGATAATTTTATTCTTATTATTTATAAAAAAGTTTCTTACTTTTTCATTTCTTGTATTACTATTTATAATTGAAATATCTTCTTCCATAATTAAATCATATTCCTTAAAACATATTGGAGTATGCCTCCATTTTTATAATACTCTAGTTCATTTTTAGTATCAATTCTGCATAAAGTGTTAACTTTTTTAATATCCCCTGACGCATATTTAATCTCTAAAATAACTTCATCAGATGGTTTTATTCCTTTTTCAACATCAAGAACACTTATTAATTCTGAGCCAATTAAATTTAAATTTTTCCTATTTACATTATCTGTAAATTGTAAAGGCAAAATTCCCATTCCTATCAAATTAGATCTATGAATTCGCTCAAAACTTTCAGCTATAACTGCTTTAACACCTAATAATTTTGTTCCTTTTGCAGCCCAATCTCTCGAAGAACCAGTGCCATATTCTTTGCCCCCAATGACAACTAAATCTGTTCCTCTTTTTTTATACTCAACCACCGCATCATATACAGGTAATACTTTTTTCTCTGGATATATTTTTGTAAAGCCACCTTCGGTTCCTGGAGCCATTTCATTTCTAATTCTTATATTTGCAAATGTTCCTCTCATCATTACTTCATGATTTCCTCTTCTTGAACCATAAGAGTTATAATCTTTTGGAAGAATTTGATGCTCCATGAAATATTCTCCAGTTGGACTTTCCTTTTGAATATTTCCTGCAGGAGATATGTGATCAGTTGTAACCATGTCACCTAGAATTAATAAAGGTCTTGCATCTTTGATTTCTTTAAATCCCTCTGGCTCATCTGATAAGTTGTCAAAGAAAGGAGGTTTTTTTACATATGTTGATCCTTCATCCCAACTGTAAATACTACTTTCTTCTGTTTTTATTTTTTGCCATTGGCTGGGTCCCTCTGAAACATTTGAATATCTCTTAATAAACATCTCGGCATTTAAAGAATCTTTTAGAGTATCTTCAATTTCTTTATTTGATGGCCAGATATCTTTTAAGTAAACATCATTTCCATCTTTGTCTTTACCGAGAGCATCTTTATATAAATCAACTTCCATGTGACCAGCGAGTGCATAAGCAACAACAAGTGGAGGTGATGCTAAATAATTTGCTTTAATGTGAGGAGAAATTCTTCCTTCAAAATTTCTATTTCCAGATAAAACAGACACTGCATAAATATTTTCTTTTTGGATCGCCTCAACTATATTTTCAGGCAGCGGACCTGAATTACCAATACATGTTGTGCAGCCATAGCCCACTAAATTAAAACCCAATTTGTCTAGATAAGTATTTAATCCTGCTTTTGCCAAATAATCAGTTACTACCTGAGAACCTGGCGCTAATGAAGTTTTAACCCACGGTTTTACTTCTAATCCAAGTTCAACAGCCTTTTTAGCAAGTAATCCGGCTCCAATTAAAACGTTGGGATTTGAAGTATTTGTGCAAGAGGTGATTGCTGCAATTAAAATTGAACCATCTTTAATCTCATACTCAGTATTTGAAACCTTTGAAATTGAGTGATCTTTTTTACTTGTTGCATCTACTAAAACTTTTTTAAATGAAGTTGGTGCATCTGTTAATAAAACTTTATCTTGTGGTCTTTTAGGTCCAGAGATCGTTGGAACCACTGTGGACATATCTAATGAAATGGTATCCGTAAATTCTATTTCATCACTTGACCATAAACCTTGTTCTTTTGCATATTGCTCAACAACATTTACTGTATGTTGGTCTCTTCCAGAAAATTTTAGGTATTTTAATGTTTCGTCATCAATTGGAAAAAAACCACATGTAGCACCATACTCAGGAGCCATGTTTGCAATGGTTGCTCTATCTGCAAGAGTTAAATTTTTTAAGCCCTCACCATAAAATTCTACAAATTTGCCAACAACGCCTTTATCTCTTAACATTTTAACTACAGTTAAAACTAAATCAGTTGCTGTTGTTCCTTCAGGCATTTTATTTTTAACTTCAAAACCTATAACTTCAGGAATTAACATTGAAATTGGCTGACCTAACATCCCGGCTTCAGCTTCAATTCCACCAACACCCCAACCTAAAACAGACAGGCCATTAACCATGGTAGTATGACTATCAGTTCCAACTAAAGTGTCTGGAAAAAGATATTTATTGCCTTCAAATTCCTCTGACCAAACTACTTTAGACAAATACTCTAAATTTACTTGATGGCAAATTCCAGTTCCAGGTGGAACTATTCTAAAGTTATTAAATGCTTGCTGTCCCCATTTTAAGAATGAATATCTTTCACCATTTCTTTCAAATTCTATATCAACATTTTTTTCAAAAGAATCAGATTTCGCCGATTGATCCACTTGAACAGAATGATCAATTACAAGATCTACAGCAGATAATGGATTAATTGTATTTGGGTCTTTATTTTTATCTTTAACGGCTTCTCTCATGGCAGCTAAATCTGCTACTGCCGGAATACCTGTATAATCTTGAAGCAAAACTCTAGCTGGTCGGTATGCAATTTCAGTGTTTGATTTTTTTGACTTTAACCACTCTTTAATTGAATTAATCTGATTTTTATTAACTGACAAGTCATCCTCGTATCTCAAAAGATTTTCTAACAGTACTTTTAAAGATTTTGGTAGTTTAGATATGCCCTCTAATCCATTTTGTTCAGCTTTATTTAGAGAGTAATATTTATAATTTGTGTCTTGTATTTTAATTTCTGAAAGTGAGTTAAACGAATTTTTAGAACCTGGTTTCATTTTTTTATATATAAAATGTTATTATGCTTAATAAAAGAAGNCCCGACATAGCATAATTAAAGTATTTAATAAATTTATCATTTGTCGCGAATTTCCTCAAAAATTTACCTATAAATGTCCATAATGTAATACTTGTCGAAGAAAACAAGAATGCAAGAGCTACTACTTGTGTTGCATGATTCAAATAATTTTCTCCCAGCTCAACATAAGATGAAACTACAATTATAGCTACCATCACACCCTTAGGATTTAAGTATTGAAAAAGAAAAGTTTCAATGAACTTTACTGGATTTTCTTTTTTGATTTCGTCAGAGGCTGTTGAGGATGCAATTTTGTAAGCTAAATAAATTAAAAAAACAGTTCCAAGATACCTAATTATAATTTGAATTATTGGAAATAATTTAAATACATTAATTAATCCAATTGTTAATAAGAGAACTAAAGAGGTGAAACCTAAAGTTGTTCCTAAAATATGTGGGATAGTTTTTTTAATTCCAAAGTTAAAACCTGAATAAGATGCAACTACATTATTTGGTCCAGGTGTATAAGCTGTAACAAACCAAAATAAAGATATGGAAAAGATTTCTGGATGCATTGATTAAGCTATTGGAAGACCATTCTCAGATTTTTGAGAAGGATGAACGAGAACAACTTTTCCTTCTTTATCTATTGATCCTAATATCAGCACTTGAGATACTATGCCTGCTATATTTTTTTCAGGAAAATTGCATACTCCTATTACTTGTTTTCCTTTTAAATTATCTTCATTATAATAATGAGTAATTTGAGCAGAAGACTGTTTAATTCCAATCTCTTCACCAAAATCAACTTCAACTACTAGAGATGGTTTTCTTGCTTTTTCATTTTTCTTTACAGAGACTACTGTGCCTACACGAATGTCTACTTTGTCAAAATCATCAAAGGTAATTTGTTCTTTCATATAATTAATATATAATAATTGTTAAATATGAGTACAGAAAATAATTCAAAAACATTATTTGATAATTCAGTTCAAATTTTAACTGACCTGATAGCTTTTAAAACTATTTCAGGGGAAGATAACAGTTCATTAATTGATTATTGTGACGATATATTAAAAAAATTAGGTGCTACTTCTTTTAGAACTTACGATGATGAAAAAAAAAGAGTGAACCTATTTGCAACAATAAAAGCTAAAAACTCAAATAATAAGAAACCAATAATATTATCTGGTCATACTGACGTTGTTCCAGTTTCNAAAGGNTGGAGCTCAGANCCTTTTACCGCAACAGTCAAGGGAGATAAATTATATGGAAGAGGTTCGTGTGACATGAAAGGATTTATTGCTTGTACTTTAGCTTATGCTCCTATTTATTCTAAATCAAATTTAGATCGGGATATTCATTTCTCATTTACNTTTGATGAAGAAACAGCCTGTCAGGGAGCNCCAATATTAATAGAAGAGTTAAAACAGAGAAATATCAAAGATGGTATTTGTATTATTGGTGAACCTACTAATATGAAAATTATTGATGCTCATAAAGGATGTTACGAATACACAACTTATTTTAAAGGTCTAGCAGGTCATAGCTCAGCACCTCACAAAGGTGTTAGTGCTGTTGAATATGCATCAAGATACGTAAATAAATTAATTGAATTAAGAAAAAAATTAAAAGATAGAGCTCCAAAAGATTCTATTTTTGATCCACCTCACTCTACTCTTTCAATTGGTGGTGTATTTGGAGGTATTGCTCACAATGTAATAGCAGACAAATGTCATGTAAATTGGGAAACAAGACCAGTTGTTAAAGAAGATGGCATATTTTTAAATCAAGAAATCGATAAATATGCAAATGAAATATTGTTACCAGAAATGAAAAAAGTTTTTCCTAATGCTTCTATCGAAAAAGATATTATTGGTGAAATAGTTGGTTTTGATAGAAAAGATAAATCAGATGCCTGTGAGTTAATTTCAAGTTTAACAGGTGATAATTCTAGACAAGTTGTTTCATTTGGAACTGAAGCAGGTTTGTTTCAAGAAATTGGTATTAGCACTGTAGTCTGTGGACCTGGTTCAATTGATCAAGCTCATAAAATTGATGAGTTCATTGTCTTAGATGAGCTTAAAAAATGTCTGAACTTGCTAGATGGTATTAAGGTGGAGTCTGTTTCAAATTAATAAATTGTTAACCAATACAAAGTAAATTATAAATTTAACATGTCTAAAAAAGATCCAAGAAATATGATTGGGTATGGTGCCAAAGATAAAAAGATTAAATGGCCTAACAATGCAAAGATAGCTGTACAGATAGTTTTAAACTATGAAGAAGGTGCTGAAAATTGTGTTTTAAATGGTGACAAACATTCAGAAGTTTTTTTATCTGAGATTATAGGGGCACAACCAGTTAGAGGCAGGCATATTAACATGGAGTCTCTTTATGAATATGGCTCTCGAAGAGGATTTTGGAGATTACATAAAATATTTAAAGAAAAAAAAATTCCAGTTACAATTTTTGGAGTTGGAATGGCTTTGGCAAAAAATCCTCAAGTATGTAAAGCTCTAATGAGTTCAAATTACGAAGTAGCCTCTCATGGATGGAGATGGATTGATTATCAAAACATTAAAAAGTCTGAAGAAAAAAAACATATGAAAATGGCAATTGAAACTCATAAAAAAATATTTGGTAAAAGACCTCTAGGTTGGTACACAGGAAGATGTAGTCCCAATACTAGAGATTTAGTGTTTGAAGATGGAGGTTTCTTATATGATAGCGACTCATACAGTGATGATTTGCCTTATTGGGAGACAAGAAAGAATAAACGACAACTAATCATTCCATATACACTTGATAATAACGATATGAGGTTTGCAACAAATCAAGGTTTTAACACTGGTGATCATTTTTATTCCTATTTAAAAGACAGTTTTGATGCATTGTATGAGGAAGGTAAAACTAACCCAAAAATGATGTCTGTAGGATTACATTGTAGAATAATTGGCAAGCCTGGGAGAGTGCAAGCTTTGAAAAAATTTATAGACTATATTAAAAAACATAAAGATGTATGGATATGTAAAAGAGTTGATATCGCTAAACATTGGATTAAAAACTATTCTAAATAATGTCAAAAAAAATAATATTTACAAACGGATTAATTGATCTAGCGCAACCAAGGTTGGGATCAAAAGTAATATTTAGAACAGATGATTTTTTTGCATCTGCTAACAGAATTATTGACCCCTCTACACCTGTATTTAAGGACGGATTGTTTGATAAAAATGGTAAATGGATGGATGGTTGGGAGTCGAGAAGAAAAAGAACTCCTGGACATGATTATTTAATTATTAAATTAGGTAAACCTGGTTCCATTTTAAAAGTTAATGTTGACACATCTCATTTTAATGGAAATCAACCTTCAATGATTTCTATCGANGGTTGTAATTCAAAACCAAATAATACCAAAAANTTTAAGTGGAAAACTTTAGTAAGTAAAAAAAAAACTAAAGCAAATAGTCCACATATTTTTAAAACTTCATCCAAATCAGTTTTTACACATATTAAATTAAATATATTTCCAGATGGAGGTGTCGCAAGACTAAGACTTTATGGAAGTATATCTAAAGAAAATAATAATTTTACAAATAAAACTATTAACCTTGCATCTCTTTTAGATGGCGCATCAGTTATTGCTTGTAATAATGAACATTTTGGTAAGGCAGAAAATATTTTAGCACCAGGAAAAGCAAAAAATATGGGNGATGGCTGGGAAACTAGAAGAAGAAGAGACAAAGGGTTTGATTGGCTTATATTAAACTCTATTGATGGTGAAAAAATTGATAAAATTGAAATATCAACTCACCATTTTAAGGGAAACTTTCCAAGTCATTGCTCTTTACAGGCAGCTTATATACCAACTAAAAAATCTTCATCTTCAATTGTTAAAAACTCTAATAAGTGGAAAACATTGATGAAAAAAACTTCTTTAAAAGCTAACAAAACACATGTGTTTAAAAATAAATTAATGAAGAATGATAAAATAAATTTTATTAAGATTAATATTTTCCCTGATGGAGGTATTTCTAGATTTAGAATTTTTGGTAAAGCTAAATAATGAATATTACAATTACCCCAAAAGAAATCACTAAAGAAAATTTTTCTAAGTTTGGAGATATGATTGCAACAGATGGTATCAATCCAATAGAAATAAATGAAGGCTTTGCAAAAAGATTTGATGGCATAGCTAATCTTAATACCTCTAAGGATAATGGAGAGACAACTATTTGTATTTTTTCAGCTCTTAAAAGAACTTTTCCTATGAAAATAGATATGATGGAAAAACATCCTTTAGGTAGCCAAGCATTTATTCCAATGAAGCCAACTACCTTTTTAGCGTTTGTTGCACCTGCAGGTGACAAACCTGATTTAAATAAAGTTGAGTCATTCATTGTTCCGCCTGGCATAGGTGTTAATTACAATGCAGATGTATGGCATTTTCCTTTAATCTCTACTGAAGATATGAATTTCTTGGTTGTTGATAGAAAAGGATCTGGTGACAACCTTGTTATTAAAAATTTTGATAAAGAAGAAATAGTTTTAAAATACTAAAGCCCGCAACATTTCTGCAACGGGCTTTATTGTAATTTACTTTTTATTTTTTAGATATTGCTAGATGAACTGCAGCACCTAAAGATGCTCCAATTATCCAAGCATAACCTCCACCGCCACCTAAGTTAGCGAAGAAGTCACCTAAACCTAAAATTAAAATGTTTGGCCAAACAGTACCAACAGCAATATAACCTGAAAGTACCCAAGCTAAAATTGCTTTATGGTTAAAGCCACCATTGTAATGATACTTAGCTTTTTTACTAGCATCAAACAATGCATCAACATCTAATTTTTCTTTTTTAATTATGTAGTAATCAGTAATCATAATACCAAATACTGGAGCAAGAATTGCACCTAAAGTATTAACAAATGGAAATAAACCCATTTGAGTAATAACAGCAACCCACATTCCACCAATTACAAAACCAAAACCAGCAGTTATTAGTCCACCAGTTTTAAAATTGATTTTACTAGGCATTAAGTTCGCTAAGTCATACGCAGGAGGTATAAAGTTTGCAACCATGTTAATTCCAACTGTTGCAGCAAAGAAAGCAAATGCGGCAATAATTGTTAAACCTAAGTTGTCAACTTTCGCAACCATTTCTGTTGGACTTGAAACATACTCACCAAAAATGGCAATTGTTCCACCAGTAATCATTAAAGTAATGAAAGAGAATAAAATTACGTTTCCTACTAATCCCCATAGGTTACCTTTTTTCATTTCGTCTTCATTTTTAACAAATCTAGCAAAGTCACCAAAATTGATTACTACAGCTGCAAAATATCCAACCATAATTGAAAATACTGCTAAGAAAGCTCCAAATGATCCCAAACCTTCGAAACCACCAGATCTTTC
>JGI26247J51722_1001032_pt1 | contig 11129 bp, 10 predicted proteins | sample SaaInlV_100m_DNA_2_FD_51722 | JGI IMG/M metagenome (IMG submission 51722)
CTGGCTTACACAGGAAGAGTGGGACGAGGCCAGTAATTACGCAATGGCACTTTTCGAGCATGGGCAGAGAGTTGCGGCCGAGAATGGCCTTATCCTTGTCGATACCAAATACGAGTTCGGTCGAGCTGAGGATGGACGCATCCTCCTCATCGATGAAATCCATACGCCTGATTCCAGTCGTTTCTGGATCGCAGATTCCTATCAAAAACGTTTTGAAAAAGGAGAAAACCCCGAAAACGTTGACAAGGAATTTCTTCGCCTCTGGTTCAAGGAGCATTGTGATCCTTACAATGACAAGACTCTCCCGGATGCCCCCGAAGACCTCGTGGTTGAACTTTCTCGGCGATATATATTTCTCTACGAGAAAATCACTGGGCAGTCCTTCCCATTTCCACCCGAAGACCAGCCTGTATCTGAACGAATCACAAACAATATCCAGAAGTTTTTATGAAAGTTGTAATTATTATGGGATCTGCCTCAGACGAGGCTCACGCAAAGAAGATCACTGACGGCTTAGACTCCCACGGCATTGCCTGGGAGCAACACGTCGCTTCTGCTCACAAGCAACCTCGCAAGGTCCTTGAAATCTTGGAGGTCAATAAAAACGCGGAATGCATCGTTTACATCACGATAGCTGGCCGATCCAATGCTCTTTCTGGTTTTGTTGCGGCTAATTCCACCTGGCCGACCTTTGGATGCCCGCCTTTCTCTGACAAGGCCGATATGCTTGTTAATGTACACTCCACACTGCAGATGCCCAGCCAAACACCGGTTCTTACAGTTTTAGACCCCGGTAACTGTGCTCTTGCAGTCAAGCGTATTGCTGACCTCGTTGGTTGAGAATATAGATTTCAGGCTAGGGGCTGAAAACAATCTGCCTTAGATCTAGTCGAAATACTTTCGCATCAGCACTACCCTAAACCCAATCCATGAGTTGCTAGTGTCTGGTGTTGCTCGGTTGCGGTAAGCTGCTCTGCATCGGTCCGAGATATCCGTGTAGGTGCCACCGCGGAATATCTTGAATGCCGATCCTTTCTTGGTGATTGGATCTACGCTGCCATCATCTGGGTACGCCTTTCCATACCAGTCGAAGCACCATTCACCAACATTTCCATGTAGGTCATGAATTCCCCAGGGATTCGGCTTTTTTGTTCCAATAGTCTTTGGGCTTCCGTCACTGTTGTCTGAGAACCAACCATATTGCGGGAGCTCTTCAGCCCCATTTCCAAAATTAAACACCGTTGTTGTATCGGCCCTGCAGGCATATTCCCATTGGGCTTCTGTAGGCAGGTTGAAGCCCCATTTATCCGGCATCCGATTCATGGAATTTTCGCGATCCGTTAGAGTTTCGCAAAATTCCATAGCATCCTCCCAGTTGACTTTATGGACTGGCATTTGAGGGTCCTTGAATGTGCTAGGGTTTCCCCCCGTAATTGTCTCAAATTGAGTTTGAGTCACCTCGAATTGTCCGATCCAAAATCCTCGGGAAATAATTACTTGGTGCAAATCCTCTTCTTCATAGCGATGCCCCGGTTCAGACTTTGGACTACCCATGACAAATTTTCCTGACGGTATCCATATCATCTTTAAATCAAGGTCCGGGACTGTGTAATGCTTGCCTTCAGGTAGGATGCCTTGGGTTTCTTCCTTTTGAGGATCATTGGGTGTATCAGGGGCTTTCGGGTTTTTTTTCCCCGGACAGCCCCCAAAGGCTAGGGCTAGAACCAACATAACAGGAAAATAGTAACGCTCTAACTTCATCATCATATGTTGCCGCCTTTCTCCACCTGCATCAACGGCAAAGATTTCTTGATTGGGCAGTTGTTTATTACAATCATCTGAGGAATTTTTCTTTTACCTTCTTGAGCCTCGTATATTGCATCTTGGGTAAAATTGGAAATAAGAAATTCACAAAATAATTTCTTGAGGACACCTATTTTAAACACTCTTAACTTTGCCATGAGTCAAAGCAGAGGCATTCATGTAGGTGATTTAGTTATCAATTACCTATTCTAGACTATGTGGTGCCCGAGGGGGGACTTGAACCCCCACGGCCTTTCGGCCACTGGATCCTAAATCCAGCGTGTCTACCAATTCCACCACCCGGGCATGGTTTATTTCATGGAATCATCTAAAGAGTTTCCATCAAGCCTTTTATTGCGGAATGATTTCCATTTTGAGAGAGTCGGCGTCAACACTGAAGCGAACTTTATTTCCCTCGGCAAGGTCACCTTCAATAATGGAGCGAGCCAGCCGGGTCTCCACTTGTTTTTGCAGGAATCGCTTCAGTGGACGCGCCCCATAGACGGGATCATATCCTTTTTCACCAATCCATTCCTTTGCGCCGTTGACGAACTCGATGGATATTTCACGATCGGTCATCCGTCTATTTAGATCATTGGATAAGAGTCCAACAATTTTGGTGATTTCTTCCAGTGATAATGGTTTAAAGAGGATGGTGTCATCGATCCGGTTGAGGAACTCGGGACGAAATGATGATCGCAATTCCGTGAATACGACTTCCTTGACACTTTCTGGGATAGTATTCCCGTTAACACCTTCCTGCAGAATCACACTACCGATGTTCGATGTAAGGATAATCACGGTGTTTTTAAAGTCCACGGTTCGCCCGTGGGAGTCTGTTACACGGCCATCATCCAGTATCTGGAGCAGAATATTGAAGACATCGGGATGTGCCTTTTCAATTTCATCAAACAGGATCACAGAATAAGGTTTGCGCCGGACAGCTTCCGTCAGTTGACCGCCATCCTCGAAGCCGACATATCCGGGAGGTGCGCCTATGAGCCTGGCCACTGAATGTTTCTCCATGTACTCTGACATGTCGATACGAGTCAGGTTCTGCTCGGAATCAAAGAGGGTTGTGGCAAGGGTTTTAGCTAGCTCGGTCTTACCCACCCCAGTGGGTCCAAGAAAGAGGAAACTACCAATTGGACGGTTCGGGTCCTTGATGCCGGCTCGAGCTCGCAGTATTGCTTCAGCTGTACTGACAACGGCTTCATCCTGCCCGATTACCCGTTCGTGGAGTATGGATTCCAGTCGGAGCAGTTTTTCCTTTTCTCCTTCCATCAGCCTGGTGACAGGAATTCCTGACCAACGGGAGACTATGTTAGAAATTTCATCGGCTGTAACTTCCTCTTTTAACAGGCGATCAGAATCTTTCCTTGGTTCGTCCGTTGATCCATTCAAATTTTTGAGGCGTAATTCAAGCTCCGGGAGCCGGGCATGTAGGATTTCTCCCGCATGGCTTAGGTTTCCTTGGCGAACGGCTTCATCGTATTCTCGTCGAGCATTTTCGATTTCTTCACGAATTTTTTGACTGCTATTGATAGAACCTTTTTCAGATTCCCATTTGCGACGAAATCGGTCCATTTGCTCACGGAGAGTCGCGAGTTCAGCTCTGAGATCATCCAAACGTTTATGACTTGCTTCATCTGATTCCCGATCAAGGGCGGTCTCCTCGATTTCAAGCTGGAGGATACGACGGTTTAGCTCATCTAGTTCCGCAGGCATTGTATCCAACTCTGTACGGATCATTGCGCAAGCTTCGTCAATAAGGTCTATGGCCTTGTCGGGTAGAAAACGGTCTGTTATGTAGCGATTTGAAAGGGTGGCCGCACTTACCAGGGCCCCATCGTGAATTCTAACTCCGTGATGAATTTCAAAGCGTTCCTTTAGCCCGCGAAGAATGGAAATGGTATCCTCAACTGTAGGTTGATCGACAAGCACTGTTTGAAATCGGCGCTCCAAAGCCCCGTCTGCTTCAATGTGCTGCCGATACTCATTAAGAGTGGTGGCGCCGATGCAATGGAGTTCTCCACGGGCGAGCATTGGCTTCAGCATGTTGCCGGCATCCATGGAGCCTTCGGCCTTGCCGGCTCCCACAATATTGTGCAACTCATCGACAAAGAGCAAGATTCGTCCTTCACTGGCTCGAACCTCATGGAGGACGGCTTTTAAACGCTCTTCAAACTCGCCTCTAAATTTGGCACCCGCGACAAGTGCGCCAAGATCCAGCGAAAAAAGGCGGCGCTCCATGAGGCTCTCTGGTACATCTCCACCAAGAATACGCTGGGCAAGACCTTCAACGATGGCAGTTTTGCCGACACCGGGTTCACCTATTAGGACGGGGTTGTTCTTTGTCTTGCGTGAAAGGATGCGAATGACACTGCGAATCTCAGCATCGCGTCCAATCACTGGGTCGAGTCTTCCATTTCGCGCATCCTCTACGAGGTCAGTTCCATACTTTTCTAGAGCTTGAAATGTATTTTCCGGATTCTGAGATGTCACTCGTTGACCTCTTCGTAGTTTTTTCAACGAAGAGAGCACTTTTTTTTCCGACAGTTCAAATTTCTCAAGAAATTTTTTCAACTCGACGGGTTTGCCACAACGGAGAATACCTAGGAAAAGATGCTCAGTACTGATAAATTCATCTTTGAGTTTTTCAGCGATATTATCTGTTGCTTCCATCGTTTCCCTAAAGGCATCAGACATATACATTTGGCTGGTTTCCATTCTGCCTTTCACGGATGGCTTTTTTTCAAGATTTCGCCTTGTAGCCAACTGTAGGGCAGCAGGACTTATCTCCATTTCTTCCAGAATGCCCCAGATGATTCCGTGCTCCTGTTCGAGCAGGGCTAGGAGCAGGTGCTCATTATCAATTTCCTGCTGACCATACTTGGTTGAAAGGTTTTGTGCACCGCGAATTGCACTGGTTGCCATTTCGGTGAATCTGTTGTAGTCAAGGTTCATGGAAGTATTGTTTGCAGGTTCCATACCGATCGAGATGAAGTGTGGAGTGGCTTGTTTCCCTTTAAATTACTTTTATCCGCTTATCCTCGGGACAGAAATGGTGTCACTCCGGGGGTGGGGCGGGACACTCTGTCCCGGTTTTTCGGTTTGGGGCTACAGTTTCTGTGCCCCCACTAATTCCTTACCTTCAGCTCGAAGCCTGTCTTGATTTCAAAGGGTACGGTGATAAAGGATTTATCTTTGAGATAGGTGATCTCCGCAACGAATTGTTTTGGGTTGATATTGAGTGAGTAGATCACCTTTTCAAATTTTGTAGTGCCTATTGACCCCTTTGTCTTTGTCCGGATCGTTTTGCCGGTCTGGTCGAAGAAATTAATATGTAGAATATCGTCTTTATTCTCCTTGGTAAATTTGTCAGGAACGAGGACGAGTTCCAAGGCATCGCCACCAAACTGGGGTTTACGTAGCTCAAGAATTTGGAAAAGGAAGGGTCCTGCCTTGATCTTTTCACCTATCATCAGAGGAATGATACCACTGGTATTGATGGCTGTCTCTTTTTCCGTAAGAAATGCAATTCGGCCATTAACACGGAATTGATTGCCCACACTTATTAACGTGCGAGAGGGGACGTCTACTGTGACGTAATAGGACTGTCCTCCTTCAAGTGGTCGATAGTTGATGAAGAAATTTTCACTGGTATTAAGCCTCTCCAGTTTCAACCCGGATTCACTGGATTGTGTTGCTCCGTATAACTCAACGTTAGACATTTCCTTGCTCACACCCTTAATGAGTTGGTCGGGAGAGTTGTAGCGAAATGTGAACCTGAAGCCGGGAGTGAGTTGACCAGGTAGCTTGTGTTGAGCGTTTTGTGCTGGGAGCTTGAAGCGAACAATCCTATAGTCCATCAGTTCAAGGGTATCCTTTGCCGTCTTGATGGTAATATTCTTAGGGGCTCTTTGCTGTGCGGATAAATCAATATTATTACCGGCGACCAGCAATAAGGTTGGTAGAAAAAAAAGGGGAATATACATCGAGCTCATGCAACTTGTGTTATAAAGTTCTATCCCGGAAGAGGTTTACGCAAGATTTTTCCCGTTTGCAAGAGGGGGAAGAGATTACAAGCTTTGACTCATCGTGGGCGTATTGAAACAATTGAAATTCGCAGTCTTGAAATGGTTGACGTTTCGGCCGAGGCAGTGTGGAGCCCATCTGCAGACAGGGCAATTGGGCGAATCTCACGCCGCGTCATTTCTAAAAAAAGAAAAAGGGTTGCGTGTACTTGTTCGTAATTGGCGGCATGCTCGGGATGAGTTGGATTTGGTTTGTTTGGAGGGATATGTCTTGGTATTTGTTGAAGTTAAGACACGACGAGGTGGTTTCTCGGGGAGCGGTTACCATGCTGTTGACCGCCGAAAGAAACGTGCACTACAAAGAGCCTGCAAGGCGTATATGTCTCATTTAAAAACACCTCCGAGACACTTTCGGTTCGACATTGTTGAGGTGATTTTAGGGACTAGTAATGAAGTGGCTATCCACCATTTTGAGAACGTAAAACTTTTTTCAAAGCATTTTCATAGTTATTAATTCAGGTATGGTCGAAGAACATAGGCATCCATTTTTAAAAGGATTAAGCAAACATAGAGGAGCGCCTCCAACGGCGATTGTGATCTTTGGAGCATCCGGGGATCTCACTTCCCGCAAACTGATCCCTGCCATGTATAACCTTGCCGTGGATAATCTGTTGCCATCAGATTTCTTTTTGGTTGGTTATGGTCGCAAACCTATTCCTGACGAGGAGTATCGCGCCCATGCGCAACGCTCTGTAGACGAGTTTTCCCGTCGCTCAATGAATACTGAGATTTGGGACCGAATGGGTAGCCAAGTTTTTTATCAGTCAGGTGGGTATGATGATCCTGATGCCTTTCTGCAATTAGCTAAGCGCCTCGAATCTTTAGAAAAAGAAGTGGGTCGAACGTTGCAGTTGCTTTTCTACATTTCGACACCGCCTCAAGTTTTTGGATCGATCCTGAAAAACCTGGGTCTTAGTGGCTTGGCCAAGCGTAATATCAATACACCGTTATTTACCAAGGTCATTGTCGAAAAGCCGTTCGGAAAGGATCTTTCTACGGCACAACGCCTGAACCAAGTCATCCTTCAGCAATTTGAAGAAAAGCAGGTTTATCGGATTGATCATTATCTAGGTAAGGAGACTGTACAGGATTTATTGGTTCACCGATTTGCCAATGCGATCTTCGAGCCCATTTGGAAGAGAGAGTTCGTGGATTGTGTTCAGATCACCGTCGCAGAGGAACTCGGTGTCGGCAGCCGAGGGGGGTACTATGACCAGAGTGGTGCGTTACGAGACATGATCCAGAACCATACCATGCAGCTCCTTTCATTGATTGCAATGGAACCACCTGTGTCACTTGATCCGGAGGCTATTCGAGATGAAAAGGTCAAGGTGATCAAGGCGATACAACCTCTGGCTTTGAACGTAGAGGATTCAGATGTCGTACGTGCGCGGTACGATGCCGGCCTGATTGGAGGCAACCCTGTGCCCGGGTACCTTGACGCTAAAGGAATTCCTGATGATTCCGCAACTGAGACATACGCCGCTTTACGTTTATCAATCAATAATTGGCGCTGGAAAGGCGTGCCATTTTACTTGCGATCAGGAAAACGGATGGCGCGCCGTGTTAGTGAGATTGCCATACAGTTTAAAAGGCCACCCGGGATTTTATTTAGCGAAGGAACGCGTTTTGATTTAGCCCCCAATACCATGGTGCTTCGCATCCAACCGGACGAAGGGTCAACACTTCTTCTGAACGCCAAGGTGCCAGGACTTGAGACTCGTACGCAACCTGTGAAGATGCACTTTCACTATGAGACTACATTTGGCTCCAATACCCCTGAGGCATATGAGCGCCTTATCTTGGACAGCATGATTGGGGACAACACTCTCTTTATTCGAGGCGATGAGACGGAGGCTTCATGGAAACTTGTAACGCCCGTCTTGGAGCACTGGAGTGCTTGTGGTGTAGATGGTTTGGAGAAGTATGCTGCTGGTTCTTGGGGACCCCTTGCATCTGAACGGTTGCTTTGGACGAATGGCCATGAGTGGCGTCGACCGGGTTTCTAAAAAGGATTGTTTGAAGCAATGACCTTACTCGATAAACTTCCGGGAGTTGTAATGCCGGTATCAGAAGTTCCTGATGCGCTGAGAGAGCTGTGGAAATCAGATTCAGATGTAAATACGGGACCAACAAAGTTTCGGGCTGTTCAGACAAACTTGATTTTACATTTTGGTCTGGAGACATCTGAGACTGAGGCAAAAGGTATCTTGGACAGGGCGTTGAAATTTGCTCAACGTTATCCGTGCAGATTAATCTGTCTATGCCCTTCACTGGAAGATGGTGCCTCCCTGATGCGAGGAAAACTGTTCTCCCAATGTTATCTATCTGGAGATGCCAGCCATCCTGTATGTTGCGAAGCGCTTATGCTTGGTTATTCCCCTGAAGAGTCCAAATTTTTAGAGCATCAGGTTTCCATTTGGCTGGAAAGCGATTTACCGACCTATCACTGGTTTCATCGAGTTCCGGTGCATCGCATCCACGAGTCTTACATGCCTTTTCTCAAGATGGTTCAAAGAGTAACGTTTGACTCTTCACTGGAGGGACATGCCTATGAAGAAATTTCCTGGCCCTGCCCTCGTGGCGCCAGAGATTTAGCAGAAGCACGTTTGCTACATGTACGCCAAAGCCTGGGGCAATTCCTTAGCTCATATACCATAGAAATGCTTTTTCAAGATCTTCAATCGATTACCATCAAGCATGCTGTCGGTTTGGCAGGAGAGGCTGGAAGCCTAGCCCGCTGGGTAAAAAATTGCTTTGAGGGTGCTTGTCCTACAAAGTCCTTGTCCATTAAGATTTCCGAGCAACCTGACGGGTTTTGTATGAAGTGGGTGTTTAATGGTTCCTCCAAGTTCCTGATGGAATTGAATCATGAACTTTGCGTTGGCAGAATTAGAGCGAATTTTGGGCAGGGTCCAGTGGATTACCCGCTTCATCTGAAAAAGGTTTCTTCTCAGCTTATACTTGCCGAGGCTTTGTTTTTTTAATTTTTTATTTCAATGAGTCAGATTCATCAAACTCCTTTCGGTTCAGTTCATGTTCTTCCAGAAGAGGATATAAACTTGGCAATCCTTGCCGAGATCGAAGGTCTTTCTACCCTTAATGCTTCTGCTTGTCGTGTGGGTTTGACTGGAGGTTCTACGCCCAAGGCGTTCTATAAATGGTTGGCAGATCAACATCCTTTTCCGGGAGATATCGATCTCTGGGACTCCTTCCTCTGGAGTTGCAGTGATGAACGTCATGTTTCTCTGGATGATGCTGAAAGTAATTTTGGGAGCGCTCAACTAGGGTTGTTGGACCCCTTGGGCTTTGCTGAGGCAAACTTTCGCCCTTGGCCTGTTTACTGNAAACCTCTGGATGCGGCTGCACGCTTTAATCGTTTGTGGGAGGAGGAGTTGCCGGGGCGCCCTGTGTTCGACTTGTGTTTTTTGGGGATGGGGGACGATTGTCATACTGCGTCCTTGTTTCCTAGAAGCCCTTTACTTTCCAATCCTGTGCAGGAGTCCTTTGCCGCGGTGAAGCCATCAGGCAAGGGGTGGCGACTGACAATCACCCCGTTAGGATTACAGCGTTGTGGAAGGGTTGTTGTTATCGTTACCGGTGAAGGCAAGGCGACTGCTGTGAGGGAGGTTTTTCATGGTTCTGTTAATCCTCTGGTTTCTCCGGTTCAAGTCTTGCAGAGTTTGGCAGATAAAGTGCTCTGGTTGATGGATTCGAGTGCTGCAAAACTGCTTTAAGCACTTTTACTTGCATTATTTCTGGAAGGATCTATCCAGTCTTCCTTTTTAGTATTTTCTGTAGTAATTTTGTGCGCCTTTAAGTTTCCTGTATGTATTCAAATTTGATAAAGTCAGCATCCTGCCTCTTGGGGCTGTTATGCATGCTGACTACTATGCCACTTTCAGGGCAAAGTAATCAATTAGAAAACATTGTTGAAATTGAGGCGGCCTACATTCGCCACCTGATGGAGTATACCCGTTGGCCTGAGTCAGCGGGAACCAACAACCGTCCATTGGTCCTAGGTGTGGTGGGCAAGGATACCGCAGGACTGGGTGGTGTTCTGGAATATGGTATTTCTGAGGTCGCGCTCAAGATCAAGGGCCGTCCGTTCCAATTGAAAAAATTTGCCAATGCAAAGGCGGCAGGCGTTGCAGGGTGTGATGCGCTTTTTTTCTTAAAGTCTGAGCAAGGCTTGGTTGATGGTTTAATCAAGTCCTTAAAGGGGAAGCCAATCCTTCTGATTTCTAACATATCAGGGTTTGCATCCAAAGGAGGCATGACTGGCCTTGCAATGAGTGATGGCCCGAAAGTGCATATCATCATTGAGGTCAACCGTAACGCCTTAAAAGAATCAAAAATGGATCTCAGCGCCAAGCTGCTGGGACTCAAGAAAGGGGTAAGGATCATCAAGGAATGAAAGCAGTGAAATACATGCTCAAGCTCCTGATCCATGCCATGAACCGCGTGGATATCACCTCGTGTCGATTCACCATGTGGATTGCCCTTCTCCTGTTCACCGGGACCACGGTGTTTGGTGCATTGAACCACGGCTTTAGCACTGATCGTGAAGAACGCATCCGTAATATCTTCAGTAAGACGCTTGAGCAACTGGTGGAGATGGAAGTGACCTCTGTGACAGGTGTTGAGCACCAATGGCTTGAAACACCGGCCGCCGTCCATGTCATTACTTCTGATGATATTCGTAGAAGTGGCCATCGTCATCTCGCTGAAATCCTTCGTATGGCTCCTGGCATGAATGTCGGCCGGATTGATTCCTGGCACTGGGCCGTTACAGCCCGGACCTTCAACGACATCTGGGTTAGCAAGCAACTGGTACTTGTCGACGGGCGTGAGGTTTATGGCCAGTGGTTCTCTGGTGTCTTCTGGGAATTCGAGGATCTGCCTGTCGATCTGATTGATAGGATTGAGATCATCCGCGGCCCTGGTGCAACCGTCTGGGGTATCAATGCAATGAATGGTGTGATCAACATCCGGACAAAGAAGGCTGCTGATATCGATGGGACGACCGTTACGGCAGGCTTCGGCACAGAGCAACGCGGGTTCGGTGAGTTCGTCAAAGGCGGAGCGCTTGACAATGGTGGCAACTACAGCATCTGGGGTCGCTTCAACACAGACCACAGCAGTCTACACACCGATGGGTCTGATTCCCATGACGCATGGAACTCTGGTCGGATTGGCGTCCGATTCGATTTTGGAGATGAGGAACGA
>JGI26247J51722_1001046_pt1 | contig 11062 bp, 9 predicted proteins | sample SaaInlV_100m_DNA_2_FD_51722 | JGI IMG/M metagenome (IMG submission 51722)
AGCACTCTCTAATTCTTTAGCAGTACCGCCAGTAGAGAGGATGGTCACACCGCACTGGCTTAATGCCTGTGCAAATTCAACAATACCTGTTTTATCTGAAACACTAATTAAAGCTTGTTTGATCGTCATATTCCGGCACATAAATACAGAGCGTTAATTAATATCGCAAATTGCAACACTACCAACCCCACTGCAATTCACCCTTTATTTGATTCGATATTGTCTTATTTTGTTTCGAAGAGTATTTCGGTTAATACCAAGTAACTCTGCAGCGCGAGTCTGGTTTCCTTCAGAATATTTCATTACTAATTCAACTAGCGGCCTCTCAACACTATGTATTACCATTCCATATAATGGATGAGGCTTCTCTCCGTCTAGATCTTTAAGATAATCTTCTACTGCCCTACGTACACATCGTGCAATTTCATTCTCGTCAATTATAGTCATGCGGCTACTTCCTCGCGCTCAACATAAGTCAATCGCTCTCCATAACCAGATAAACTTATAAAGAATTCATTAACAGCAGATAGTTGCTGATCAGTAGTTTGCAATCGATTCATAGCATGACGAAACACTGCAGAACCAATCAAACCTTTTGTATACCAAGAGATATGTTTACGTGCAATACGTACTCCAGAATATTCTCCGTAAAAATCGTAAAGATCATACAAATGATTTACAAGAACATGATGAATTTCATTAACTTCAGGCAGCGGAAGATGATTGCCTGTAGCAAGATAATGACTAATTTCCCGAAATATCCAAGGCCTCCCCTGAGCAGCACGTCCAATCATTACAGCATCTGCTGCAGTATACTCTAACACTCTCTTTGCTTCCTCTGGCGTCCTAATATCACCATTAGCAATAATAGGTATCTTCACGTGATCTTTTACAGCAGCGATAGTTTCATACTCAGCTTTTCCATTATAAGCACACGCTCTAGTTCTTCCATGAATAGCAAGTGCCTGTATCCCCGCATTCTCAGCTAAGCGTGCTATAACAAGCGCATTTTTGTGATCTCTATCCCAACCAGTACGAATCTTTAGGGTAACTGGAACGTCCACCGCCCCCACTACAGAATCAAGTATTCTACCCACCAACTTCTCATTCTGTAATAGTGCAGAGCCAGCCATCGTATTACAAATCTTTTTAGCTGGACAACCCATATTGATATCTATCATTTGTGCTCCCTGCGCTACATTATAGGAAGCAGCCTCTGCCATCATTGCCGGGTCAGCTCCGGCAATCTGTACTGAAATTGGATCCACTTCGCCTTCATGATTAGCTCTACGCTTAGTTTTTTCAGATCCCCACAATAATGAATTACAAGACACCATTTCCGATACTGCCATTCCTGCGCCCATTTTTTTACACAATTGTCGGAAAGGACGATCAGTTACCCCTGCCATAGGCGCAACGACTAAATTATTTTTTAGAATATAAGGACCGATCTGCATAACACTTACTAAATAATGAAGAAATATGGAAAACCAAAATTTGTACAGATAGTAATTCTAAACCCATGACAATTTCATGGGAAGAAGTTATTAATAAAAATTAAAAACAATACTTAGTCACTAATCATCCCCTTGAACCAAACATCATACGTTTAGCTACAAAACGCTTAGCTGGCGGGAAACAATCAAGCGCACTTAACCCAATTCCACGCATTCCCTGTAATAAAATATTTTCATTGGAAAAGATCTTAACCAAAGAATCTGTAAAGATCCTTCCTCCTCCACTGTCAGTTTTCCGTTTAGCTTGATACTTTGAAAGCATCACAGGGGAGCCGATATCAGAAGACGTTTCAATAATCTCTCCTGATAATTCCCAAGCATCACGCAAGCCTAAATTAAAACCTTGTCCAGCTACAGGATGTAAAGTTTGCGCCGCATTTCCAATCAATACAACTCGACGCCCTGCTACAGGAGTTGCATATTTAAGAGCCAGAGGAAAACTAGAACGTTTGCCGGCACAAGTAAATTTTCCAACACGATCACCAAAATGACTATGCAGCCGAGCTAAGAATGTAGCATCATCCAGACTAAGAATTTCTTGTGCCACTGATGGAGAGACGGTCCATACCAAAGAAAAATTCTTGCCAAAAGGGAGCATAGCAACAGGTCCATCAGAAGTGAACCGCTCATAGGCCATTCCACACTGGGATTCCGAGGCTTCAATTCTGGACACAATCGCCCACTGTTCATAGTCCTGCACATGCTGAGTGATCTCCTCTACCTGCCCAATAAGACGACCACCATCTGCTAATACCAATAAATTTGCTGTTGCCTGTTTAAGCTGCCCATTATGCTGAAATTTAACCTGCCCTTCCGCTACATTACATTCTAATTGTGTTACCTGAGCTTCCGTCAGATAGTCAACTCCACAGTCTTGCAATTTCTCGTGCATTACCCGAAATATATCATGATGGAGTATTACATAACCTAAGGCCGGCACATCAATTTCGCTAGCAGTTAGTAGGGTACGGCCAAAACCACCACGATTAGAAATATGTATAGCTTTAATGGGAGTGACCTCTGACAAAGCTTCCCATACACCCAGACGCTGTAAAATTAACCGACTACCATGAGAAAANGCTAATGGGCGAGGATCTTTATTNTTTTCTGGCTCCTTACGTGCCTCCANTAATAGGACAGATAGCCCNCTATGCCGAAGCGCAATGGATAAGGACATACCTATTGGGCCNCCACCTATAATAATAAGGTCGTAATGGTCGGATGACATGGTTTCCATACTTAGATTAGATTTATTGTCAGATTCAATTACCTACCTATCTCTTCTAACTTTTGCTTCAGCAGCGTGATCATCCTCATCTACCACAACATACTCTCCTTCTACTGTCTCTTTTTCTAATGTATTTAACGGATGCTCTGATCCTACTGATTTAGCTGATTCNCGCTTTAACCACCAAAAACGAATAGCAAAACCGGCAGCAGCTATAGCGAATAATGCCAAAAATGCAGCAAAAAAGAAAACACCAAAAATTGACAATAAAATTAATATCGGAATTAGTACTAGGTATGTCGTCCATCGCTTAGTTATGAGCGAGGAATTCATCCCCTCCTGAGTGTTTTTTCCCTTAAATCCAGAAGCCTTCTGAACTATTATTTTCCAAATTTCATTCATCGCATTAATTCTTCAATTTCGTTAACAGATTTTGGTGCTGACGTCGTCAACACCTCACAACCAGTATTCGTTACGATTACATCATCTTCAATACGAACACCAATATTCCAAAAGTGCTCAGGTACATTTTCTGCCGGACGGATATAACAGCCAGGCTCTACGGTTAAAGCCATTCCCGGATCAAATAGACGCCATTTTTCATCTTGCTTATATTCCCCTACATCATGTACATCTAACCCCAACCAGTGGCCAGTTCGGTGCATGTAAAATCGCCTGTAATCTTCTGACTCAATAACTGAATCCACACTTCCTTGGCATAGTCCCATATCAATAAACCCCTGTACTAATACCTGCAGTGCGGCAGTATGTGGCATATCCCAAGAATTACCTGGTTGTACAGTATTAATCGCAGCAGACTGTGCAGATAGAACCAATTGATATACATCTTTTTGTACTGAACTGAATTTACCGTTTACAGGGAATGTACGGGTAATATCTGCAGCGTACCCATTTAACTCGCAACCAGCATCAATTAATACTAACTCACCTGATTTTAATTCCATACTATTCTTAACATAATGTAACACGCATGCATTTGCACCACCTGCAACAATTGGGGTATAGGCAGGTGCTTCAGCACCATGTTTGCGAAATTCGTACAAAAATTCCGCCTCAACCTCATATTCTTTCATCCCAGGATGAGTTACCCGCATTGCGCGACAGTGAGCACGACTAGAGATTTCTGCTGCGCGACGCATGAGCTGAAGCTCTTCTGTGCTTTTGAACAAACGCATCTCATCTAATAGTATTCGGCTGTCATAAATTTCGGCCGGTGTGGAAAGGCCACTTCGAGACTTCTCGCGTACCTGGTTAAGCCAGCCAGTAAAACGCAAATCCCATGCGTCATCTTGCCCCAATGAATAATAAATTCTAGATTGGCCAGCCAGTAATTTAGGCAATACCTCATCCACACTTGAGATGGAATATGCTTCATCAATACTAAAAAATTCTTTTGCAGACTCTGGACCATATCGGAAACCGTTCCAGATCTCATGTTCCATATCTTTGTCCTGGCAGAATAATATTGACTTGGTTTCGTTTATATCATCTCCAAGTATCATGACAAACACTGCATCCGGTTCATCAAAACCTGTCAAATAATAAAAATAACTATCGAAACGATAGGGGTGATTGCAGTCACGATTTCGCACCCTCTCTGGAGAAGTCGGGATAATCGCCACCCCTTTCTGCATCTGTGATGCTAGTTGTTGACGGCGTTTAATATAAGATTCAATTGGGACCATAGATAATACTATTGCAGGATTTATAGAATAAAGCAAAACAAGCTGGAGCTTTCCTTATTTGTTTCTGAGCTGAGCATCGAGTCTACGCAACCGTTCTGGTGTGCCAACATCTACCCAGACACCTTTATAGTGTTCACCACTAACACTTCCTTCTGCAATTGCCTGACATAATTTTGGCGCCAATTTCGATACTATTCCAGGCTTAACTCCATTAAAAAAAGATGGCTTATAGATACCAATCCCGCTGAAAGTAAGTCTCTCTTTACCTGTTGACAACAACCTACCGGAATCAAGAAAAAAATCTCCATCTGGATGGTGCTCCTGATTACTACCATTACCAAGTGTGCCGTATCTATACCCATTCTCATCTGCCTTAACATTGGTAATAATTCAGCGAACTTGAATTCGCAATATATATCCGCATTAACTACAAGGAAAGGTTGCTCGGTTAACTCATCCCCATTCTTGCTCTCCAGCAAGGGTAGCGCTTTAACGATGCCGCCAGCTGTTTCTAGTGCTATCGTTTCAGGGGAATAACAAATGTTAACTCCATAGCGACTTCCATCTCCTAATACGGTCTCAATCATTTCCCCCAAGTAAGCATGATTAATTACGATATCCACAAAACCTGCACATGCAAGATTCTCAATATGATGCTCAATCAGTGTTTGGTTTCCCACACAAAGCAACGGCTTTGGTAAATTATCAGTCATAGGACGCATACGCACCCCACGGCCGGCAGCTAAAATCATTACTTTAAATCGTTCTTTCTTATGATTCATCACCAGTTTCTTTCTTTTGTTCTTTATTTTCTAATTCGCCCAGCAACTCCAGCAAAAAATTCAACTCACGGTAACGATCACAGGTATTTTTCAGATAATTTATTACCACGGGCATATCTCTGAGGTAATTATTTTTACCATCTCGGCAACATAAACGGGCAAATATACCGAGTACCTTAATATGCCGTTGCACCCCCATCCACTCAAAATCACGGTAGAAGTCGGAAAAATTTCCTGCAACTGGAAGCCCTATTTTTCTGGCTTTCTCCCAATACCGTATTACCCAATCCAGTATCTTCTCTTCATCCCAGTAAATATACGCATCCTTAAAAAGAGAAACCAAGTCATAAGTAATAGGGCCATACACAGCATCCTGGAAATCAATAATACCTGGATTAGGGCTAGCTACCATGAGATTTCGTGAGTGAAAATCACGGTGAACATATACTCTTGGCTGGGCAAGGTTATTATTTATAATCTTTGTAAAACAATTNNTAAGCTCTTNTTTCTGGTTTNTATCTAGCGCTACCTTTAAATACTTTACCAAGTACCAATCTGGGAACAAGTTTAATTCTTTAAGAAGCAGTTTTTCATCATAATCTGGCAACTCTCCCGTACAACTTGCTGATTGAATTCTAATAAGTGCATCTATCGCATCATGATATAAATCGCCAGCAACCGATGAACTGCCCCCTATCGACTCAAGATATGTAGTGCTTCCTAGATCTGAAAGAAGCAAAAATCCTTGCCTCAGGTCCTTTGCCAGAATTTCTGGAACATGAACATTGGCCGCAGAAAAAATATTTGCCACATACAGAAAAGAAGCACAGTCCTCATGCTCTGGAGGGGCATCCATGACAATTAATGTCTTTGGAGCAGATTTATCACTAAATTCTATTCGGAAATATCGGCGAAAACTTGCGTCAGCAGAGGCTGGAGAGAGTAAAAAAGGTCTAGTCGGGAATTGATTCTTAACCCAGTTCTCTAGGAGTTGATAACGTTGCAGTTGATTCATAATTGATCTACTGATTGCCTATTTCTTAAAAATATGAGATTTTATCATGCAAGTAGGGTCCCTCAATCCACATTAATGACGAAAAAATGGAGAAACTATGTTAAACCAAAAACTGTTAGATGAAATTAGCACAAAAGTAAACGAGGTGATAGCACAGAGCCCTGTCAAGGATGTAGAGCAAAATATGCGGATTTTGTTATCTGGAGTATTTACTAAGCTAGATTTGGTTACACGAGATGAGTTTAACGTGCAGCAAGAGATGTTAATCCGTACACGTGAAAAATTAACTGAACTGGAATCAATANTTACTGAGTTGGAAGATAAGCTAGTTACTAAACCAAAAAACAGCCCGAAGGTGAGCAAGNCCAAGAGTCCTAAGAAAANTTAAGCNCAACAAAAGGATAAGTATATTATCAGTTCCCTTTCATATGAAAGGGAACTGATAGATTTAATATGCGCTGTTGATCTATAGCCTAATCAAGCCAAGCAAATTCCACTAAGAATTTTTAAATCAAACTCCAGAAACAAAGCAGAAACAATAATGATAAATTATTATTTCTACGTAAATATATAACCCAAAAAATATTTCTTTCCACAACAAGTTGCCACGGCAATTTGTCGAGGCATGATAAAATCACTCTTTCCTAAATGCAGCTCAAGCTATAGCTCAAACATGAATAATCAAGAGCGCACCAAACTATTACATAATCTACTTACTCAGAAGATTCTATTACTTGATGGTGCCATGGGCACCATGATCCAGAGTTATAACCTAAATGAGGAAGATTATCGTGGCACACGTTTTAAAGATTACCCTCATGACCTCAAAGGAAACAATGATCTCTTAACGCTTACTCAACCCCAAATTATCCATGCAATTCATACCGGATTTTTAGAAGCCGGGGCTGATATTATTGAAACTAATTCTTTCAACTCTAATTCTGCTTCAATGGCGGATTATCATATGCAGGATCTAGTGTATGAGCTAAATTTTGCAAGTGCAAAACTGGCAAATGAGGCAGCACGAGCGATAGAAGAAAAAATTCCGAATAAGCCACGCTTTGTTGCTGGTGTATTAGGCCCAACAACTAAGACTAGTTCTATTTCACCAGATGTAAATGACCCTGGATTTCGCAACATTACTTTTGATAAATTAGTAACTGATTATTTGGAATCTATTCGGGGCCTAGTAGATGGCGGTGTAAATATTTTATTAGTAGAGACTATCTTTGATACGCTCAATGCGAAAGCTGCTCTATACGCGATAGACCAGTATTTTGAAACTAATAACATTCATGTTCCTATCATGATTTCGGCAACAATAACCGATGCTTCTGGTCGAACGCTGTCGGGGCAAACACCAGAAGCATTTTGGAATTCAGTAAGCCATGTCCATCCCTTATCAGTTGGACTTAATTGTGCGCTTGGGGCCGAATTAATGAGACCATACATAGAGGAGCTTTCTAAAGTTGCCGGAGTGTATATAAGCTCACATCCTAATGCTGGCTTACCAAACCCACTTGCAGAAACAGGTTATGATGAATCACCAGAATACACCGCGAAGCTAATCAAGGATTTTGCGCAATCTGGTTTCGTCAATATTGTCGGGGGTTGCTGTGGTACTACACCTGCGCATATCAAAGCTATTTCAGAAGCAGTAGAGAAAATTACACCGCGGGTCATCCCTAACATTTCAAAGGAATTACGGCTTTCTGGCCTGGAACCTTTAAGCATCAATGATGATTCATTATTTGTAAATGTAGGCGAACGAACGAATGTCACAGGGTCAAAGGCCTTCTCTCGCTTAATATTAAACAATGATTATACGGAAGCGCTAAATGTTGCCCGTAATCAAGTAGAAAATGGCGCGCAAATTATTGATATTAATATGGATGAGGCCATGCTTGACTCAGAAAAAGCCATGGTGACATTCCTTAACCTGATCGCAGCTGAACCAGATATCAGTCGGGTACCAATAATGATTGATTCAAGCAAATGGTCTGTTATTGAGGCTGGGTTAAAGAGGATACAAGGAAAAGCTGTAATCAATTCTATCAGTATGAAGGAAGGTGAAGAAGAATTTATTAAACACGCTAAACTTGCCCGTCGCTATGGTGCGGCTGTGATTGTAATGGCCTTTGACGAATCAGGCCAAGCAGACTCACAAGAACGGAAAATAGAAATATGTACTCGATGCTACAAAATATTAGTTGATCAGATAAATTTTCCTCCGGAAGATATTATTTTTGATCCGAACATTTTTGCGGTGGCTACAGGCATTGAGGAACACAACAACTATGGTATTGATTTCATCGAGGCTACACGAATCATTAAGCAAACCTTACCTTATGCCAAAATAAGTGGCGGGGTTTCCAATGTTTCATTCTCATTCCGCGGCCAAGAAGCAATACGTGAGGCAATTCATACGGCTTTTTTATATCATGCTGTCCACTCAGGAATGACTATGGGAATAGTTAATGCAGGACAGTTAGGCGTTTATTCCGACATACCAAGTGATTTGCTAGAGCATATTGAAGATGTGTTACTTAACAGACGCCCTGATGCCACCGAGAGATTGGTTGATTTTGCTGAGAATTTTAAGGGGCAAAGAAAGGAAAATATTGAGGACCTAAGTTGGCGTGATGAGTCAGTTCAGCAACGGCTTACACATGCCCTAGTAAGAGGGATTAACACCTATATTGTAGAAGATACTGAAGAAGCAAGGATTGAAATAAAAGAACAAGGTGGACGACCCATTCAGTTATTGAAGGGCCGCTAATGAACGGAATGAATGTGGTTGGTGATTTGTTTGGATCCGGGAAAATGTTTCTACCACAAGTAGTAAAATCAGCGCGAGTAATGAAACAAGCCGTAGCACATCTTTTGCCTTTTATTGAGGAAGAGAAGAGAGTATCTGGAGACTCAGAAACGAAGGGNAAAATCGTTATTGCTACAGTTAAAGGTGACGTACATGATATAGGTAAGAATATTGTTACAGTGGTGCTCCAATGTAATAACTACGAAGTGGTAAACATGGGGGTGATGGTTCCTTGTGCACAGATACTGGAAACTGCGCGACATGAAAANGCTGACATGATCGGCCTGTCAGGGTTAATTACCCCTTCGCTGGAAGAAATGTCACATGTAGCTAAAGAGATGCAACGAGGGAACTTCACGATTCCTTTATTAATTGGTGGAGCAACTACTTCTCGTGTACATACAGCAGTAAAAATAGCACCTCATTACGACGGTTTAACTGTATGGGTGCCAGATGCTAGTAGAGCTGTAGGTGTATGCAGTAAATTACTCTCANAAGATCTAAAAGAAGAATATATTGATGACATAAAGGCTGAGTATGAAAAAGTCAGAACCCAGCATAAAAATAAAAAAGGTCAGGGCCCTATGTTANCAATACAAGNGGCTAGGGAGAATGCATTTAAAACGGACTGGAAGAATTANTCCTCACTCGCGCCTGGTTTCATCGGGGTGCGCTCTTTAAAGAANTATCCACTTGAAAAAATTGTACCTTATATTGACTGGACCCCATTTTTTCAAGCTTGGGAATTAGCCGGACGTTACCCTGCTATTCTACAAGACAGTGTAGTCGGTGAGACTGCCAGCGGTTTATTTCGTGATGCACAAATAATGCTAAAGAAAATTGTTGATCAGAAATGGTTGTCTGCTAATGCAGTGTACGGCATATTCCCTGCCAACTCTGTCGAGAACGATGATATTGAAATATATACAGATGAAACAAAGACCAAAATTGCAATGAAATATCATACACTTCGTCAACAGACTAAAAAACCATCAGGGCGTCCTAACTTGGCCCTTGCAGATTTTATTGCTCCAAAGGAAACTGGTGTCGATGATTATATTGGAACATTTGCGGTATCTACAGGATTTGGTATTNATGAAAGAGTAAAGGATTATGAAGATAAACATGATGACTATAATGGCATCATATTAAAAGCACTTGCTGATCGCTTAGCTGAGGCTTTTGCTGAACATATGCATGCACGGATACGACGTGAATTCTGGGGTTATGCCAAGGATGAAACGCTAGATAATGAAGAGCTTATTTCTGAAAAATATCGTGGTATTCGTCCAGCCCCCGGATATCCAGCCTGTCCTGATCATACAGAGAAAGGCCCATTATTTAAATTATTAAAAGCTCCAGAGAATGCCGGTATTGTTATTACAGAATCCTATGCAATGGTTCCTACAGCAGCAGTCTCTGGGTTTTATTTCTCACACCCGAAGGCTAGCTATTTTGCTGTTGGCAAGATTGGTAAAGATCAAGTTGAAGACTATGCAAAACGAAAAGGATGGACAATGGAACAAGCAGAAAAATGGCTTGCTCCAATACTATCCTATGAACGATAACCCCTATTTTCATTTGCCACTACTATCAATTACATTTGATATGATTAATACTTAATCTCAGGTTATCCCTTTACTCTGGTGATTCTTGTAACCTCACGAATTTGTCTAAGACCACGCATTAGCTGCGCAAGGTGCTGACGGTTACTAACCTGTAGGGTAAAGTCTAAGGTGTTATGCGCACCATCACCTACCATGGAAATATTATCAATATTAGAATCGTCCTCAGCAATACTTGCAGCTACTCTAGCCAGCACACCTCGCTGATTTGCGACTACCATTTTAATATTGGCTTCAAAAAGCCTCGCTATATCTTGACTCCAAGTTAGATCTAACCAGCTGTTCATATTTTTTCGGTTCTTAACAATTGATGGGCAATCATGTATATGAATCAAAAGACCATGATTTTTCTTTATAAGCCCAATAATATG
>JGI26247J51722_1001051_pt1 | contig 11022 bp, 10 predicted proteins | sample SaaInlV_100m_DNA_2_FD_51722 | JGI IMG/M metagenome (IMG submission 51722)
TTATCATTTTCATGATTCAGCGCTTAGCTGCATGGATTCCAGTTTGCGTTTCTTTTCCCAACGCAGGGAAAGCCAGCCGGTAATGAAAACACCAAAGCTCACCAAAAAAATAATGATGGTGGCCAGTGCATTTATCTTTGGACTTACTCCAAGACGAACACTGGAAAAAACTTTCATCGGCAATGTTGTTGATCCGGGGCCTGAAACAAAACTGGCAATTACTAAATCATCCAAGGATAAGGTGAAGCCCAAAAGCCACGCAGCCAACAGGGCCGGTGCGATGATGGGCAGAGTGATTACAAAAAAAACTTTCAGGGGAGTAGCCCCTAAATCCATCGCTGCTTCTTCAATTGAACGGTCGACTTCACGTAAACGTGACGAAAGAATGACTGTCACAAATGCTGTACTAAAAGTTACATGTGCAATAAAAATAGTGAGCATTCCTCTGCCTGCTGGCCAGCCGATGGCTTGTTCCATGGCCACAAACAGTAGCAGCAGAGAAAGACCGGTAATAACTTCAGGCATCACCAATGGAGCAGTGATCATGCCGGCAAATGTCATGTGTCCACGGAATCTGCCGAAACGTACTAACGCGAGTGAGGCCATTAAGCCGAGTATCAGCGACATGCATGCGCATAAAAACGCAATTTCCAAACTAAGCCACGCTGCATCCAGTAACTGCTGATCCTGAAACAGTTCAAGATATGATTTGAAAGAAAATCCTGACCAGACTGTGACTAGTCGACTGTCATTGAAAGAATAGACAATCAGAATCATAATCGGCACATACAGAAAACCAAAGCCGAAAATTAAACTGCTGATAGAAAATTTAGAGAGACGTTGAGCTGACATTTTTCTAAAATTAGATGTAACTGCTAAATTCTGTACATATTAATCTATTTTAAGGAAAGGTTCACTGAAAATATTCTTCAGAGTACATTTTTTCTTGTGTGGAGAATAAACAATAAATCTGGATTCAGATTTCAGGCTTCTTTAGCAGACGTTGACTATGCTTTGAGCATATTTCTGGCCAACAGCAATCCTTCAAAAAGATCACTAGCCAGCATGTAGTTGGAGTTTGTTTTTTGGCTAAAACATTCCGCGGCAAGGCCGTGCATGTAGGCTCCTGTCAAAGCAGCGTTAAGAGGTGATAGACCCTGTGCGAGAAAACCGCCGATGAAACCACTAAGGACATCTCCGGAACCGGCTGTGGCAAGTGCGGAATTTCCGCTGGGATTGATGAATATTTGTCCGTCAGGACTGCCGATCACTGTATGTGCGCCTTTGAGCAGCAGTACTACATTCCATTCCTGCGCTAATCGACGTACAGTCGAAATTCTGTTTTGCTGAATTTCAGTAACACTCTGTCCGCAAAGTCTTGACAACTCACGCGGGTGTGGTGTGATCACAGTAGTACCAAGTCTTTCCTGTAAAACCTCTTCATCCAGATTATTAAGCCCGTCTGCATCAATCAGCAGTGGACCCTGCAGCTGTTTTGTCAACTGCTGTACAAAAGCTGCGGTTTTAGAATGCACTCCCAGCCCGCAGCCGAGTACTACGGCATTACGTACTGAAGCAAGTTGTTCCACAAAATCCGCATGCTCTGCTGTAAAATATTCTGACGAATTGTGTGGACTGACTGTCATTACTTCCGCGGCCTGTCCCGGAAGATGATCACGAAGATCGCCGGGTACGCAGGCACTGACCAAACCAGCACCACTCTTTAACGCGGCTGTAGATGAGAGACTTGCCGCACCGCCCATTCCGCTGGAACCGCAGACAGTCAGTAAATGTCCGGAAGATCCCTTGTGTGCGTCCGGAAGACGTTCGGGAATCAATTCATTGACAAACTCTGCTGTTAATAAATAAGTAAAAGGGGGGGGGATATTTAGTGAAGATTCTGCGTCAGCAACTTTTGGGGATAGATTTTCAGGCCATATTTCCGGAATTGAGATATCCGCGATGTGAACTTTACCAGAATAAAGAACACCAGGATGTTGAAAACAACCGGGCTTGCCTGTTTGAAAAGTAATGGTGTGCTGACAACGTGCTGCAACTCCTAGAATTTGACTCTCATCAGTAGAAACTCCGGAAGGAATATCGACGGCAACGCGTAATGCAGTCTTGTTTGAGTTGAAAATTTCTATCCATTCCCGATAAGCACCTTCGATTGACTGTTCAATGCCGATTCCGAAAATAGCGTCAATGAGGACGTCTGCTTCTTCCATCAGTCGTGAGGCATTTGCATCTGGAAAAGAAGCACTTTCTCCAAAATNTTCCCATAATAACTGGTTTTTTCNGGCATCGCCTTTTTTGGCTTCACCTGCATCTACGACATGGATGTCATATCCACGNTTTNCCANCANNCTCGCAATCGCAAANCCATCACCGCCGTTATTGCCTTTTCCGCAGCAAACAACTATCCGGGCATCTGGTTCATTCTTTAATTTGTTTTCAGTCAGCCAGTCTGCGACACTGCGGGCCGCATTTTCCATTAAGACTAAGCCCTGAATTCCCAAATCTTCGATTGCGTGTCTGTCCATTTCACGCATCGAAAGTGTGTCCGCCAGTCTGATCAACTTTTGATAATTTTCTTCCATCTGTTGTCAGTAGTTTGACTGCTTCACCAATCTTTCAACAAATTCGATTGATTCCCGGTTTTTATATAAGATGTTTTTATCACTCAAATTTATTTTACGCACTTGTTTTTTGGGAGTAGCACCGAAGTAAGGAGTATGGGCTTCGGCTTCACGTGCGCAAAAAGAGGAGCTAGGGTTAGTATTACAAAATTTACCCACTCCTTGAGCAGTTTCAAGAAAGGATTTTGAACTACCCTTTGCGCTTGATGAATATGTGCGGCGTTCCTTCTTTTTGCTTAATTTTCTTTTCTTATATTCAATTTGAGAAAGCGTCATACTTTGAAGTTTATCCGTGGGGATTCTTTCTTTTTCATTAGGAGGAGGGGGTTCTATCAGTTCTACTTTTGGTGTTGTTATTCGCACTCTCTCTACAGTATAAGCGGATTTGTCCAATTTTACTTTGCCATTGATAATTGACCAGACGCGTTTGTTAATTGTACGCACCTGCTTTTCCTCATATGCAGACACAACAGTGGAACTGCTGATAATAAGTGTAAGTAGAGCAATCGAGGCTAACTTCGCAAAGCGGTAATTATCAGTAATGAAAGACATAATTCCGTTAATTTAAGAGAACATTATACTTTACGGACTGGTATTGAGTTTTCACTGAGATATTCTTTTACTTCAGAAACAGTATATTTACCATAATGAAAAACAGAAGCGGCCAAAACNGCATCAGCNTTGCCAATCGTCAGTGCGTCCCGGAAATGTTCAAAAGTTCCTCCACCACCTGATGCAATNACNGGNATNTTAAGNGTNCCACTNATTGCGGCAGTTAATTCAAGTTCAAATCCATCCTGGTGNCCGTCTGCATCCATGCTGGTTAATAATATTTCACCTGCACCGCGNGACTCCATTTCCCTGGCCCAGGCAACTGCATCCAGACCGGTAGAGCGGCTTCCTCCGTGNCTGAAGACTTCCCATTTTGAGATGTCGTCTGCACGTTGATCTTGTTTACTCAAATCTCTTTTTCTGGCATCAATTGCCACGACAATACATTGTGAACCGAAACGTCTGGCACCTTCTGTAATGAGGTTTGGGTTGCTGATAGCAGAAGAATTTACAGATACCTTATCCGCACCTGCTGTTACCAGAGCGTGTATATCATCAAGTGTTGAAATTCCACCGCCTATAGTAAAAGGTATAAACAATTCACGTGCCAAGCGTGTTGCCAGCTCAATTGTTGTCCCGCGATTTTCACTGGAAGCAGCTATATCAAGAAAAACAAGCTCATCTGCAGACTGTTCATTATAACGCTGAGCAAGCTCCAGAGGATCGCCTGCATCACGCAAACTGACGAAACTGGTGCCTTTGACCACTCGTCCTGCTTTTATATCAAGACATGGAATAATACGGCGTGCTAACATTTGAATATTTCCTTTAAATCAAGTTTGCCTTCGTAAATTGCTTTTCCGCTGATTACCTGATCAACACCGTCCTCTTCCAGAGTTTTAAGCAGTTCGAGATCCTCCATTGAAGATACGCCACCTGAAGCAACGATTTTTAAGCCGGTACGCCGGGCAAAATCACCGAGTGCTTCCAAATTTGGACCAGTTAACATACCGTCACGGGCAATATCTGTAAAAACGATTCTTTGAATACCAAGCTTTTTCCAACGCAAAGCAAACTCGACATCGTCAATTTCAGTTCCTTCCTGCCAACCTTCTATCGAAACTTTTCGGTCACGTGCGTCAATACCTAGAATAACTTGCTCTCCGGAAAAACGCTGAATAACTTCCTCCAGAACATCCGGATTCTTNACTGCCATTGTCCCGACTATGACAGACGAAACTCCAAGTTCAAACATTTGCTCAATATTTTCNGCGTTACGTAAACCGCCACCCAGTTGGACTGGTATTGAAATGTTTTTTAAAATTGCACGAATACTGGCTAGATTGGCACCTTTTCCCTGAAACGCTCCATCCAAATCAACCAGATGTAAACGNTTTGCTCCNGCATCTTCGAAGGAACGGGCCATGGCGGCAGGGTCATTGGAATAGACGGTTTCCGCTGCTGCCTCTCCTTGGAGGAGTCTAACACAACGTCCGTTTTTTAAATCAATTGCGGGAATCAGTAACATGAATTAATTTTATCTGCGAGGAAAGGTCTCACCGAGAGTGAGCGCCTTGAAATTATTAAACTTTATACTCCATGATCCAGTAAATCGGCCTTGAAATCAAGTTAGAACACAGGTTTTTAACTTAAAAAAATGGCTTAAAACTTGAATGACTGAATGCTGGTCGATTAATCCTGACAATACATCTAGTTTTACCCCATCATTCTCAGCACATTATGCAGGTTACTGCTAAAACTATTCCAGATAAACAAACCGGTCTGGAGCGACAGATTCAGCAAAAAGAAAAGCAAGCTGTCACTGGTTCGAAGGCTCAAGGTGTTAAAACAGCTGAAAAACTTGTTGACGCAAACGGTGCGGAACGTAATGAGACTTCACAGTATTTAAAAGTTCTCTCAAGAATAGAAAACCTGCTGATCCAGGAAAAGTTACCGGATGCAGCAATTGACGGTTTTGTGGGAGCGATTAAAAAACAGCTTGAGGCAATGAGTGAAGCAGACAATCAAATGTTGTTAAAACTACCAGAGGCAGTTGAACTGGAATTGAAAAATGTGGATGAGCTGCCTGAGTTGATCAAGAATGAAATCAGAGATCAAAGTAAAACCCCGGCATTGCTTAAGTTGCTGCGCCAGCCGAAATTCGCGGATTTAATGCGAACAGACAGTAAACCTGCTGCGCAAACCTACACAGCACAGTCAGCACAGCCTTCCGTTTCAGCAGTACCAACGCGGATCAATATTTTGGATATTCCGAAAGTTAATCAAAAACCCGTTCTTGCTGCCGTACCGCAAACCGTCGATAACTCCGCTAACAGNAAAAGTTCAGGTATGACAAAGCTGACGGCTTAAGGAACTTCTCCGAAACGCTTGTTATTGAACTTCCAAATTAGTCTTTTGTTTTCGTGATGAATTTTCCCACAAATTCACTGCCAATNTTCATTTCAAGCCCACCGGCCGGTGTGATGATGTTTCCTTTGATTTTCGCCTTAGGCATAACAGCCACNAATTTTGTTGCTTTTAAATTGCCTTCAACCCAACCGTNAACCNGAATCACCGGTGCATTAATNTGACCTTTCACTTTACCTGATGCACCNACNATTACNGTATGTTTACTNCTNATACTGCCTACATAACTTCCATCAATGCGGATGCTATCTTTGCTTGCAAGACTTCCTTCCAGTTGTAAATCCTGACCCAAATATCCTTTTACCAATTTCATTCTTAAACCCTTTTCTTATAGTATTTTAATGCAGACAAGCAGATTTATTATTTTGTTTTATGCAGTTGTAAATTCACTTTAGCCAATTTTCAAGACGTTCACAAGCATCCGCTAATCTTGGAAAGAGACTCGTGTACATTTCCGGACTTGCTTTTCCACTCTGAGGAAAATCCTGCATCAGTTGCGCTCCATTATAATCAACACTTGCGACACGTACCCCCATAAAATCATCCGGCATATAAAAATCTGATCCCGGAAGNAGCGCTACTCCGATTTCTTCCAAAAGTCTTTTGCTCAATTCCTCACTGTTGTTTATCCCTCTTGAAGTAAGCAGATCCTTAAAATTTTCAAAATCCGGAAACAGATAAAAAGCACCTTGAGGTTCAGCACAATTCAAGCCGATTTCGCTAAATCTCTGCTGCAAAAATTTACCTGCTGCTCCATGTATATCACGGCAGAGTTCGACATGCTTTCTCACTGACGGATAATTTTCAAATCCCGGCAGTACTGCATACTGAATTGGTGCACTAACGCAGCTGAAAGTTTCACTCACAAATGCGGAAAGCGGACGTGTAATTTCACTCAACTCATCCGGAATCATTGCGTAGCCAAGCCGCCAACCTCCTGCTGAGAATGCTTTTGAGACACCACTGGTGGTTATTGTTCCTTCCGGATAATACTTGGCAAGGCCCTCAAACGGAATTTCTCCAAATTTTGTCAAAGCATAAATTTCATCAGAAATTACAATAACTCCGTGCTTCCGGCAAACTTCCGCCAATGCTCTTAATTCATCTGGCGTATGCACACTTCCTGTAGGATTACTGGGATTATTAAGAATCAGAATCTTTTGAGGACTATCCTCTCCGGAACATGTTTTGTCTAATTCTGCCGCCTGTAAACGATAACCGTTTTTGATGTCTGTAGTAATTGGAATAAAGGATTTTGAACGTATCTTTGCCTGCGGTCCGTAACTGACCCAACTTGGAGCAGGTACCATGAGTGGTCCTTCCAAAAGGTAAACCAGTTGTGGTCCTTCCAAAAGGTAAACTAGTTGGAATATCAACTCCTTACTGCCGGGGCCGATAAAAATATTTTCAAAAGAGTAGTTGTAGCCGAATTCGCTTTTAGAAAAACCTGCAACCGCCTGTCGCAATTCCGGCAATCCGTATCCGGAAATATACTGTTTGCGCTGAGCGTTTTCCCGCAAAGCAGCCTGCATAGGTTCCGGTACAGGAAACGGTGATTCACCAAAACCCAGATGACAAATATCCTGTCCTTCACTGCGTAATTTCAGCGCAAGTTGATTGATGAACAAAGTTGCGGATTCTTTTAAATCACTTATCTGCCTGTTTATAATCGGCTGCATTTAATATCTCTACAATTATTGATGAACTTAAAAAGTCATAAAAACGTGTCATTGCTTACAAAGCGAGAAATCTATTTTATGTTAAGCACTAAATTATTAAGCTCTCTTTATCTTCGTTCGAGATGACAAATAATTAGTTTAGGGATTTTGCGAAGCCATCATTTATTAATAAATTTGAAGATGATCATTTCACGATACCGGAAATTAGCTTGGAGGGATTACCGCAATGCAGCAGCCACAGTTGATGAGCTGCTCTGGTCAAACCTACATACAGCAATTGTCTGGAACGAATATCAGGACCGTATGTAGAAGCATCCGCGTCTGCAATGATGACTGTATCAAATTCCAAACCTTTAGTCTGTGAAATGTCTGTTACATCAATTCCAGGAGTGAATGAAAATTCCTGATCACTGATGAAACGCAGATTAACAAGATCAGTTCTTAGTAAGCCTTCATAGAGTGTCTGGGCAGCTTCGGGAGTGCGTGTCAAAACAGCGACACTGGCCAGCGGTTCACGGACAGCTAAATCTTCCAGCGTATCAGCAAGAAATGCTACCATCGCACCACGTTCCCGGAAACGAAAAACATCAACCGGTGCACCGTTACGTGTTGATTCCCAGACAGTATTTACGCTATGTTCACCAATAACTATTTTCGCTGCAGACATTATTTCATTGGTCGAACGGTAACCAATCTGTAAAGGCGCTAATGCGGTTACATCGGGTTTTGAACCGTTCGGCAGTGTCAAATGCGCAAGCGACTCGCTCCATGTTTCATGTTTCCGTCCAAGCATTATCCGTTGATCCAAATCACCTGCTAAAGTAACACTCGGATGATTTTCAGGTGTTAAACTTACCAGCAGTTGAAATTCAAGTGCACCAAAATCCTGAGCTTCATCGAGCATCAAATGAGTATAGCTCAAAAGCTTACCGTTTTTACGCCTTAGCGGACCCATGAGCAGTTGAAAAAGTATCAACAAAAGTGAATCATCTTCTTCATCGAGCAATGCTTTTTCATCTGCAAAATTTAGTTCGCCACTGCCGTAACCGTCCACTTGATCAATCAGAGAAACCCGATCTGTATCTATTGCCTCGCCGGCATCCAGACGTTTCTGATACTGTCTAACCGACCAGCTCCAGGCACTGGTGAGTTGAGTTTCGCTAAATTCTCCAGGTGCAAGTCGTTCAACTGTTTCAAGCAGTAATTCCTGACTGACAAGACAATCATTCCAAATCTGGGAAGTTAACAAATGCGGTGCTTCAAACAACTCCGGAAAAGCCTGTTCCAGTACATTATGAAGTTGTTTTTCCATTCTGGCACTGTCAAGCTTTGCTACATTTTTGATGCTAACTTCTGCTTTTGACCAGTGCACCAGCCTCAGCAACCTCGGAATCAAAGGTAGGACTGTCAAACTGTCCCATGCCTCAAGCAATAAGTCGAGTCCCTCCACTTTGGCCAGTTTTACTGTAAACAATTCCCTGAACTTTAAGGTGCGTTTCTTAATTTCTTCATGGTAGTATTTCAACCACAATGGATGTCGTTTCAGTTCAATAACATCCATTGGTGTATTTTCAGCATAATGTCCAGGTAGTTCAGGCAGAGCACGTTGTCTAAGTCCGGAGACCCATTTATGGTAAGTCCGGGACTGACTCCGTTTACTCCCAAAGCAGGCAGTACTCTGGACATATAGTTTGCTAAAGCCGGTCCGAAAACTATCGGCAATACAGTTTTTGGTTTAAAGTATTGAGGCTTTTTTGTCATCAAATAAGCCAGTCTATGCAGGGCGACTGTGGTTTTACCGGAACCGGCTCCACCTTGAATTAATATTATTCCTGATTCAGAATGCGTAATTACCTCAAACTGCTGAGGATCCACAAGTGCTGTTATTTGACGGAGATGTTTGTCTACCCTGTAACCGGAAAAACTGAGGTCTGTAGTTTTTCCTGAATTGGATGATGACTTTTCTGGTACTTTAAGTTCATCAAGAATTTTTTCCTGTCCACTTTCCAGACGTGGTGTTTTTTGACTGACCAAATGCCATTTGTTACTTCCACCTTGTGCTGAAGCTAAATCTTCAAGAATACCACCTGGCCAGTTTATCCTCATCAAGTTGCCATTTTCGATCAACAACATCCTCCGCGTGATCAACTCACCTTCGAGCTCCCTCTCGCCAATATCTTCCACATACTCATCACCTTCACGGTAACGGTAAAAAATTTGACTGATCGGAGCATTTTTCCAGTCTACGATTGGGCAGGGCAGGTGTGTTGAAAAGCAGTTCTGGTTACCAATCAGTAGATCACGTACACGGTTGTTTTCACTTAAACGGATGTGTGCAAAATAGGGTGTGTCAAGATTATAACCGGAAGCAGAATTATGAGAACCCTGATGTGAGTGGAGTAAAACCATCCGTTCCATTTGCGCCATTACTGCAGGTACATCCTCAGGCAGAGTGTCTGCCAGTGAATCTCTCAGTTCGATGATGTTCTCAAACTGCAGGTTACTGATATTACTTTCTTTATCTTCTGCTGCAAGCATCAACAAACCTTGTTTTACCAAGAGCAGAAGTTGTTCCTCCTCTTCCAGTACTTTTGCCTGTTCTGCAGTTAATTCTGTATTATTTCTCATTCTTCTTGTTATTCATTCACTCTTTGAATTTTAGCACCCAATGCATTGAGCCTCTGGTCAATTTTTTCATATCCACGATCTATCTGATCAATATTATGTATTTCNGTTGTACCTTTTGCACCAAGTGCTGCAATCAACAAAGCCATACCTGCTCTAATATCCGGCGATGAAACCCGTGCGCCTTTGAGCGGAGTTGGACCAGAAACAACTGCCCGGTGCGGATCACAAAGAATTATTTGTGCTCCCATTTCAATTAGCTTATCTACCCAGAATAAACGGCTTTCAAACATTTTTTCAAAAATTAAAACTGCACCTGTACACTGAGTGGCAACCACTGTCATGATACTGGTTAGATCCGCGGGAAATCCCGGCCAGGGCGCGTCGTCAATTTTTGGTATTCCTCCTGGAACATCTTTTTGAACTGCAAGTTTTTGTTTTTTCGGAATCAGCAAATCGTTGCCTTCAACTATAATTTCAACACCAAGTTTTTCAAACATTAAACGTGTCATCCGCAGATATTCAACACCTGCGTTTTTGATCCGTAATTCGCTGCCTGTAACCGCGGCTAATCCTATAAAAGATCCAACTTCCGTGTGATCAGGCTGAATTGTGTAATCTCCTCCTGCCAGTTTTGCTACACCTTCGATGATGAGTAAATTGCTGCCGATACCTTCGATTGATGCTCCAAGCATTACCAGAAAATGACAGAGTCCCTGAACGTGTGGTTCACAGGCAGCATTATAAATACTGGTTTTACCTTCTGCAGTAACCGCTGCCATGACAGCATTTTCTGTAGCCATCACGCTTGCTTCATCGAGGTAAATCTCTGTACCTCTCAAGGCTTTTGAACGCATTTGATAGAGTCCATCTTCATTTAGCGTAATCTCTGCACCTAGTTCTTCGAGAGCCAGAAGATGAGTGTGAACTGGTCTTAAACCGATACGGTCACCTCCAGGTGCAGGCAGATCTATCGAATTGCTGCGGGCCAGCAGTGGTCCTGCCAACAGGAAGGAACCTCTGATCTGCTTTGCTCGTTCTGAGTCCGGAACTGTGGACTGCAGATGGCTGGAATCAAAGCGGAAAGTGTGTGCGTCAAT
>JGI26247J51722_1001059_pt1 | contig 10985 bp, 15 predicted proteins | sample SaaInlV_100m_DNA_2_FD_51722 | JGI IMG/M metagenome (IMG submission 51722)
AAGGTTTGTGTTTCAGGCATATCACTATTAATACTTTTTAACTCTCTATTAACAAGCATTCCGTCTTTTTTTGCCTTTACTGAAACTACCTTTAAAGAACCATTAGCAAATGTTTCAATTTGTTCTGCTCCAGGGTGTTTAATTAGATCAACAAGATGGTCTGTTACTTCATTTTCTGGACTAATGGCTATATCGATATTGCCCTCTCCAAATGCATCTAGTGAATCAAGGTACGACGCATCTGAAAGTCTGCAAATTGTTTTCTTGACTTTAAATTTTGATTTAGCAATTTGACATGAGGCTATATTGCATTCGTCGCTGCTGGTTACAGCGAGCAATATTGTTTCTTCATCTGCGCCAGCACTTTCTAAGATATTTGGATGAGACGCATGACCAATAACGGTTGCTAAATCAAAGTCCTCTTGAAGTCGAAGCAGCTTATCTTTGTTATGGTCAATGATACTAACATCATAGTTTTCTCTTGAAAGAGTAGAGGCTAAGCTGCTGCCAACTCTACCAGCCCCCAGTATTAAAATTTTCATAGGTATAAATTAAACCTCTTTTTAAGGAATTGGAAGAACTGCATATATTTATTTAATCAGTAAAAAATTTTGCATAAGAATTTGCTGCATCTTGTGATGCAATTATATTCTTACCAGGAAACTGTAAGTGAGTNATCACTAGCGTTGAAGATNATGTTTTAACTGCAAGTCCATCAGCACAGAAATAGAAATTCTTTTGATTCATTGNTATGCAATATTTCAGATAATACCNTAATTCCATGTATCTTAATAACGACATTATTCTTTTCAAAAAATATACCTGGCCAATCCTTAAAAGCATTAAATTTTCTTATAACACTGCTTGCATCTTCATCAATAAAATTAACCTTGCCTGAAGATTTTGTAATCTTTTTGCAATATGAAGCAGCCGCATCATCCTGAGCGATTGGCACCTTTTTATTTTTTGCTACCTCTAGCAAGGTAGTAAATAAAACTTTATTTGCGGCTTTTGTAAGCTCCGTTTCCAAAATATGCTTATCCGCATTTTCTGGAATAGTAATTTGCTCTGCGCAATAAATTGGCCCCTCATCAAGACCTCTAGTCATCTGCATAATTGAAATGCCTGAATCAAGATCTCCATTCAGTAAGCAAGACTGAATTGGAGACGCGCCTCTATATTTTGGCAGCAATGAAAAATGTATATTAATAGATGAGATATCAGGATGTCCTAAAAACCATTCAGGAAGTATTTTTCCGTATGCAGAAACAACTAAAAAATCGCACTGAATAGTTGAAATGATTTCCTTGAACTCATTATCTATCTTGCTTGGTTTAAATAAAGGCAGGCCCAAGTTAGTGGCCATCAAAGAGACAGAAGATGGGTCTTTCCCACCAGCTCTTTTTGAGCGCTTGTCTGGCTGGCTTATTACACCAACAATTTCACATTCTTGATTAAATAAATCTTGAAGTATCTCTGCTGAAGATCCAGGCGAGCCAGCAAATAAAATTTTCATAAAGGTAGTACGTATTTTTCTAAATTCTTCTCAAACTAGTTATTTAGAGGCTTTTTTGCGAATTCTGTCTCTTTTAAGGGGCGATAGATAGTCAACCATTAGCTTACCCTCTAAATGATCAATTTCATGCTGAATACATACGGTTAAGAGCCCCGAAGGCTCATCTGCGTGATGTTCTCCCTTAACGTCTTGCCAGGTCAAGTAAATGCTATCTGGTCTCACTATTTCTTCAGTGACGCCCGGTACCGATAGGCAGCCCTCATTGAATGAAAGTAGACTTTTGTCGTTTAATACCTTAAATTCTGGATTTATAAAGACTTTTGGGTCATTTCTTTCATCAGATATGTCTATTACAATAATCCTTTCATGAAAATCTACTTGACTGGCCGCCAAACCAATCCCATTTTCCTCATACATTGTTTCAAGCATGTTAGACACAAAATTTTCTAGACTTTTGTCGAATTTAGTAACAGGCACTGCTACCTTCCTGAGCCTTGGATCAGGGAATGTTAAAATATTCAGCTTTGCCATATACACATTATATGATCATTCTCTATAATCAACACCTGTAAACCAATAATTTATTAATTTTTCCGGAGAAATATTTATGTCATCTCAAACTGCTGTTTCTATATTTATGGGTTCAAAATCTGACTTGCCTGTAGTTCAGGCAGCGGCTGATACCCTTGCTGAGTTCGATATCTCTTTCAACATGTACATCCTTTCTGCTCATAGAACGCCGGAAGAGGTAGTAAGAACTATTAAGGAATCAGAGCAAAATGGCGTCAAAGTATTTATTGCAGCAGCTGGAATGGCTGCTCATTTAGCAGGTGCAATAGCTGCACAAACAACCAAACCAGTTCTAGGAATTCCATTGGCTGGTGGCGATTTAGATGGAATGGACGCTCTACTTGCAACAGTTCAAATGCCAAAAGGAGTTCCGGTTGCAACATTTGCTATTGGTAAATCCGGTGCTATTAATGCAGCAATTTGTGCCGCACAAATAATAGGTACCAGCGATGATGAAATGTCTAAAAAATTAGACGAATATAAGATCAAAATGCATGCGGATGTTTTAGAAGCCAACAAGTCTATTCAATAAAAATTTGAATAAATTTAACTCTGCTGAAGATGCCATTGATTGGTTAAAACAAGGAAAGATTTTATTGCATCCAACCGAGGGAGTTTGGGGGATTGGATGTGATGCATTTAATGCTACAGCAGTTAATAAAATTAACGCTCTTAAGCAAAGAGAGGCATCAAAAAGTTTAATTATATTAGCCCCAACTATCCATGATTCTTTAAAATATTTTCAACCATTATCTGAGATACAAACTAACTTTCTTGAGACTATTTGGCCGGGCCATACAACAGTAATATTTCAATCAAATAGCTTGGTTCCATCTCATATAAAAGCTTCAGATAATAGTATTGCAATGAGAGTAAGCAATCACAAACCAATTAAAGAGTTGCTAGCGAAATTTAAAAGTTTAATGGTTTCTACATCTGCAAATATTAGCAACCAACCAACACCCACAACAGCTGCTGAGGCCCTGGAAATTTTTCCAGAACCAGATGTGGCACTATATGATTTTGAGAATGGATCAGCAAATAAACCTTCCGCTATAATTGACTTGAACACAATGGATTATCTTCGTGAATAAACTTACAAAAAAAGAGCTAGAAAATCTGGAGTCAACATTCACTAGAATACAAAAGAATATTGAAAATGGAATTAAAAAGCTTAATATTACTCCAGCCATAAGAGTGGCAAAAGTTTGGAAAAGAGATCAAGGCGGCGGCGGCAAATCTATTTCAATTACAGGCGACACAATTGAAAAAGCGGCAGTAAATTATTCATCAATATCCGGCAAAAAACTACCTGACTCTTCCATTGCTGTGAAGATTAAAAGCACCTCTAATAAATTTCATGCAATGGGAGTTTCTGCAATAGCTCATCCAATGAATCCGTTTTGTCCAACCAGCCACATGAATGTAAGAATTTTTTTAGAACTAGGAAAAAATAATAATATTGAAAACTGGTGGATTGGAGGAGGCTTTGATCTAACTCCATTTTTTCCAACCAAAGAAGAATCTTCGATGTGGCATTTAAAAGCAAAGACTTGCCTTGATAACTTTGACAATAAATTTTATAAAAAATTTGCTAAAAATTGTGATGATTATTTTTATCTACCTCACAGAAAAGAAAAAAGGGGCATTGGAGGAATATTCTTCGATCAGTTGCAGCATAAAAATATCACAGAAAGCCTCGCTTTATTAGAAGAAGTTTCAAAATGTTACATTGAAACCTACGTTGAATTAGTAAATATTAATAAAAAGCATAAATTTACAGCAGAGGATAGAGAGTTTCAGCTCTATAGAAGAGGAAGATACGTAGAATTTAACTTATTATTCGACAGAGGAACAAAATTTGGAATCGAATCTAACGGCAGAACTGATTCAATACTTGCCTCTATGCCGCCAGCTGTTAACTGGCCATTCAGGCTTTCAGCAAATATTAATAAAAAAGAAAAGAAACTTCTAAAATTCATAGACAAAAAATGGAATGAGCATCTATAAATCATGAAATCATACAAATTAGGGGTCATTGGCAATCCTATAGAACATTCTTTGTCACCTAAAATACATAGCATCTTTGCAAAACAGGTTAATATTCAAATTGACTATCAAGCATATAAGGTTAATGAGAATGATCTAGAGCCTTTTATTAAAGATTTTTTTAAAAGTGGTGGCGATGGCCTAAACATCACCGTTCCACATAAAATTAATTGCCTTAATGTTGCAGACGAGTATTCTCCAAGTGTAAAGCTCATCGGAGCTGCAAATACACTAAGCTCCAACAAGATCTCTAATAAGATTTATGCGCACACAACAGATGGAGCAGGCTTTGTTGCCGATGTTATAAAAAAGAGCATCCCCATTTTTAATACTAATGTTTTAATTTTAGGAGCAGGTGGGCAGCTCAGAGTATTATCCCAATGATCCATGAAAAAGATCCTGCCTCCATAGTCGTAGATAATCGCACCCAAGAAAAAATTCAAACCGTTTTAGATAGATACAATCTTTTAAAGTCAGTTGAGCCATCCAAAGGAGTCCAATTAACTGACCTAAAAAATTTTTCCAAGCATCGATCCCTAGCAGATAATATTAATTTAGTTATTAACACTACTTCTGCTGGTTTTGAGGGACCGTTTAGCTGGAACGAAGATATATTTACTACAAGAGATACAATTTTTTATGATTTAAGCTATAGCAAAACAGATTCCTTAACCCCTTTTTTAAAATGGGCTAGCCATTACTCTGATCAATGCCATAACGGAATCGGGATGTTAATAAATCAGGCTGCTCTATCTTTCGAGCTCTGGACTGGCATAAAGCCCAACACAGATATTTCTGAGAATGAGATTTTTAATGAGTAAAGGATTTATACGATTTATTGCTGGAGCTGTATGCCCATCTTGCAAAGAACAAGACAAGATAGCAATTAGTCCGGATGATCAATTAATTTATTGTTTAAGTTGTGATTTTCAAGAGCATCGACCTCAACCTCCAAAGGGGAATGATGCAGAAAACAGCCACCCAAAAGTATTTAATTTAGATGATTTTAGAAACAAAAATTCCTAGAATTTACAACTGTTTAAAGCTATTATAGCCACACAAAAAAACTACTTATTAGAATGCGATTTATATTAAATATGCTTCTAATGAACATAATTTTTAGTTATAATAAGATATATCAATTATTTATTTTAAAAGTTTCATTGAAGCCAAGGAATTCTAATGTTTAAAAAAGCTACCACAACTATTAATAAGAACTTCGCAGCATTATTTCTGGCAATCCTTTCTAGCAATTCTTTTGCTGCCTGGGACGACCTTAATATGACCGAAGGAGTAACAGCAATAAGCAAAGAGGTGTTTGGTCTTCATATGCTCATTTTCTGGATATGCGTAGTCATAGGCATTGCAGTGTTTGGCGTAATGTTTTATTCAATGTTTGCTTTTACTAAAAAGAAAAACCCTAATCCTTCTACTTTTCACGAAAATACAAAGGTAGAGCTGGCGTGGACCATAGTCCCATTTTTAATTTTAGTTTTGATGGCAGTTCCAGCATCTAATACTTTGACAAAAATTTATGATGATACTGAAGGAGATATTAATATTCAGGTTATTGGGTATCAGTGGAAATGGGAATATAGATACTTAGAAGACAACATTGGTTTTTTCTCAAATCTCACTACAGACCTAGATGAAATTTATAACAAAACACCGAAAGGTGAGCATTACCTAGAAGAGGTTGATGAAGCTGTCATCATTCCAGTTGGAAAGAAAATTCGCTTTTTGATTACTGCTAACGATGTGATCCATTCTTGGTGGATGCCTGATTTTGCAATCAAACAGGATGCTATTCCTGGCTTTATCAATACTGCTTGGACAATCGTTGATAAACCAGGAACTTATCGCGGTAAGTGCACGGAACTATGCGGAAAGAACCACGGGTTTATGCCGGTAGTTGTGAAGGTTGTCCCACAAGATGAGTACGATCTCTGGGTAGCAGGCAAAAAGGAAGAAGCGTTAAAAATGGCAGAGTTGACTGAAAAGACTTGGTCTGCCGAAGAGCTTGTTCAACGAGGAGAAGGCATTTATCAAAAAAACTGTGTGGCATGTCATCAATCTAATGGTGCTGGCATAGCAGGAATTTTCCCTGCTTTGGCAGGAAGCGACATCGTACTAAATAATAAAGCGCGCCATCTGGAAATTTTAATGGAGGGCGTACAAGGAGCTGCAATGGCCTCCTATGCTAATCAACTTTCAGAAGTCGATATGGCTGCAGTGATCACCTACACTAGAAGATCTTGGGGCAATGCAGAGAATGGAGATGGTGAAATTGTGGTTCCAACCGATATTGTTGAATATAAAAAACCTAAAGTTTAAAGAGGAATAAATATGAGCGCAGTAATAGAGTCTCACGATCATGATGATCATCATCACGGTCCAGCAGAAGGATTAACTCGTTGGTTATATACAACCAACCACAAAGATATAGGCACATTGTATCTATGGTTTAGTTTTGCAATGTTCTTAATAGGCGGAGCAATGGCTATGGTTATTAGAGCTGAATTATTTCAGCCTGGTATGCAAATTGTCGAGCCAGAATTTTACAATCAAATGCTTACACTGCATGGGCTGATAATGGTTTTCGGGGCCGTAATGCCAGCCTTTGTTGGGCTAGCTAACTGGCTGATACCAATGATGGTTGGAGCTCCAGATATGGCGTTGCCGCGAATGAACAACCTAAGCTTCTGGATACTTCCAGTAGCATTTTTTATATTACTATCATCTTTGTTCATGGAGGGAGGCGCCCCTAACTTTGGGTGGACTTTTTATGCACCCCTTTCAACAACCTACGCCCCACCAAGTGTAACCTTCTTCATTTTCTCAGTTCATATTATGGGAGCCTCTTCAATCATGGGCTCGATTAATGTAATTGTGACTATTATGAATATGCGCGCTCCAGGCATGACGCTAATGAAGATGCCATTGTTTGTTTGGTCGTGGTTGATTACAGCATATCTATTAATCGCAGTTATGCCTGTTTTAGCTGGTGCAGTAACCATGATGTTGATGGACATACATTTTGGTACGAGCTTCTTTAATGCAGCAGGNGGCGGAGATCCAGTATTATTTCAACATATATTTTGGTTTTTTGGCCATCCTGAAGTTTATATTATGATTCTTCCAGCCTTTGGAATCACGTCTCACATCATAGAAACCTTTTCTAGAAAACAACTATTTGGGCATACATCGATGGTTTGGGCAATGACATCCATTGCGATCTTATCTTTTGTTGTATGGGCTCATCACATGTTTACTGTAGGTCTCCCGCTCGCAGCAGAACTATTCTTTATGTGGGCAACGATGTTGATTGCAGTCCCAACAGGTGTAAAAGTATTTAATTGGGTTACAACCATGTTTAAGGGCTCCATTACTTATGAAACACCTATGTTATTTGCTATAGCATTTGTCGTACTATTTACCATTGGTGGATTTTCAGGTTTGATGCTTGCTATTACGCCAGCTGATTTTCAATATCATGATACTTATTTTGTTGTAGCTCACTTCCATTATGTTTTGGTTCCAGGTGCTATATTCTCCATCATGGCGGCTGTATATTACTGGATTCCCAAGTGGACTGGGAACATGTATGACGAGAGACTTGGTAGGTTGCATTTTTGGCTTTCATTCATAGGTGTAAATGTTACTTTCTTTCCACAGCATTGGATTGGGCTGGCAGGAATGCCAAGAAGAGTTCCAGACTATGCACTGCAGTTTGCAGATTGGAATATGGTATCTTCAGTCGGAGCCTTCCTATTTGGCGCATCTCAAATATTATTCTTATTCATAGTCATTAAAACAGTCATGGGTGGCAAGAAAGCTACACCTGAAGTTTGGGAAGGTGCTCGAGGTCTTGAATGGACCGTTGATTCACCTGCGCCATATCACACATTCTCTACTCCTCCGAAGGTTAGCTGATGAATGAAGGGAGCAGAAAGACAATAAAGTTACTTTGTTTCTCTGTGCTGGGAATGTTTACATTCTCTTTTGCACTTGTTCCCCTATATGATGTTTTTTGTGAGATCACAGGGTTAAACGGAAAGATCGAACTCGAGGCTACCACGAACCAAAACCTAGAGACCGAAAGCGGTAGAGATGTATCAATCCAATTTGTTTCTCATAATAATGAACAAATGCCATGGATCTTTAGACCCTCAGATAGCCAAATAAAAATTCAAACTGGCGAATTTCATACTGCAACTTTTTACGTTAAAAACCCAACAAACAAAACAATGATTGCTCAAGCGATTCCCAGTGTTGCTCCGTCTAATGCTGCATCACACCTTAAGAAACTTGAGTGTTTTTGTTTTGAGCAACAGGAACTAGCTCCTGGAGAAGAAGCCCTTTTGCCGGTTAGATTAATTTTTGATGATGAATTGCCAGACTCTATTAAGAGTGTTGTACTTTCCTATACAATTTTTGACGTGACAGACTATAACGATGTAGAGATGACTCAACATCACAATGACAATGACCATCATGATGGACATGAAATGGAGCCTTCCCTATGAGTTACCAAAAATACTATGTGCCAGACCAAAGTAAATATCCAATATTTATGGCATTTGCCCTTTTCTTGCTAGTTATGGGAGCCTCAAGCACCATTAATAGTCTAGATGATCCTAATAGTAACGCGGTATATGTTCTTTACTCAGGCTTAGCAGTCTTGGCGACGACCCTATTTTTTTGGTTTAGAACTGTAACCAAGGAACATATAGCGGGTTTAGATAGCGCTCAATTACAAAAATCATTTGTATTTGGCATGGGTTGGTTCATTTTTTCTGAGGTTATGTTTTTTGGGGCTTTCTTTGGAGCTTTATTTTACGTAAGAAATTTCTCTGTTCCTTGGTTGGGTGGAGAGGGCGAAAAAGGCTTAGCAAANATGTTGTGGGAAGGTTTTGANGCTACTTGGCCAGTTATGTCTACCCCTGATGCTGGATCAGCATTTGTCCTAGCAGATAAAAATATGAGCTGGCCTGGCTGGAATCATGCTCTTGAATGGCTGCCTATGTGGAATACTATTGTTCTTTTGAGCTCTAGCGTTACAGTACATTTTGCGCATCTGGCCCTTAAAGATGATAACAAGAAAGTATTTAATAGATGGCTGGCAGTAACGGTTACTCTTGCGCTTGTTTTTGTTGCATTGCAAATCCTCGAATACTACGAAGCATATGCACATTACGGATTAACACTAAATTCAGGGATTTACGGCTCAACATTTTTTATGCTCACAGGCTTCCATGGTTTCCATGTGATGATGGGTGGCTTTATGTTAGCAGTGATGCTTTCTAGATCTGTTTTTCACAATCATTTTGACTCCAAAAGTCACTTCGGTTTTGAAGCAGCCTCGTGGTATTGGCATTTCGTTGATGTTGTCTGGGTAATGTTATTTCTATTTGTTTATATCTTGTAGCTTAGGGTCTCCAAGCCACAGAGTTACCAAGCTCGCCTGTATATAAACCATAGGCTACAAGCATCAATAGAAACGCTGCTAAGCTAACCCTTACACCCAGGCTATAAACAGAACGTTTACCCTTACCCTGATCTTTAAAAAGAAAAAACAAGCTACTAGCCAAGCTTAAAAGGATTAAGATAATAACAACGGTGATGAGAGGTTTGAGCCACATAAGTAGAATTATATCACTTTTAAAATGACAAAATTTAAACTAAAAGATAGCCTCCAAGAGAATAAATTACTCACATCTTTTTCTATTTTTTTTGTATTCGTCTTTGTATTTCTAGGAATATGGCAAATAGAAAGAGCTGCAAACAAGGAAGGACTGCTTCAAGATTTTAATTCTGAGCAAGAATCCCCTCCAACCAGACTAACCAGCCAATCTCCAAATTGGAGCCGGGTTTTTGTTGATGGCGTTTTTGATTCTTCACGACAGATTCTGATAGACAATCAAATTCATAATGGCAAAGTAGGGTATAAAATTTTTACACCCTTTAGGTTTGATGATAATAAGATAGTTCTCGTGGATAGAGGGTGGATAGGACAAGGTCAATCTCGATCAGATCTTCCTCAGCTAAATATTTTAGAAAAAAAATCTAGAATTATTGCCACTGTTACTAGTCCCGAGCAAGGAGTCTTAGCTGGAAGCGAGCTTCTCACCAACGAATGGCCTCGTGTATCTCAATCAAAGGCTGTCGAGGTAATAGCATNAGCCTTTAATGAGCCAATCTTAGATATCGTTCTAGTATTAGATCCAGGCTCTAGTCAAATTACAGAGTTTATTCAAATTAAGCCCTTCGCCATAACACCGGTAAAACATTATGGCTANGCCATGCAATGGTTTACGATGAGCATCGTCCTTTTGGGNATGTTTTTATACGCACTAAAAAGAGAGAAATAAATGAAAAATAAATTATTCCTAGCAGCACTTTTAATTACCCCATTGGCAGTATTAATATTTTCTACCCTGTCATTTCAATCAGGCTACTCTCCTAAAGATACAAAAAATAATGGAACTTTTTTTCAAGAGTACTTTGATGTAACTGATTTAAACCTCCAAACAAGCTCGGGCAATCTTACGTTTGAAGATGGAAAATGGATTTTTGGAACTTATGGCTTAGAGCAGAAGATTTAGAACAAGCTCTATATCTAATGAGGCAATTAAACGTTGCATTGAATCGAGATATATATCGATTAAAGCGTGTTGTATTTGCAAAACCATCTGCAAATCTTGATTCTGCATTAAAGGACTATCCTAGAAATGAGATTATTATTGACGAAAAAGAACTGTTGTATAAAAAAATAGATACTTTAGAAGGAGAAGATTTTTTTAAAGAGCAGAAAATTTTTATTATTGATTCATATGGAAGAGCAGTAATG
>JGI26247J51722_1001069_pt1 | contig 10954 bp, 15 predicted proteins | sample SaaInlV_100m_DNA_2_FD_51722 | JGI IMG/M metagenome (IMG submission 51722)
CCTTGTGCTACTACTTCAGGGGGTTTGTGCATTTCCCAGAGGTCGACTCCTTTCATCAGTTCGTCCAATCGGTCGAGTGTCGGCAAGCCTCTAGGAGTTGGTTTGGGGGAAGATTTCTTGGTGGGTGTTCGCTTTTTCATTTTTACCTCCTTCCTATAATATATATAAGAATTCAACCACCAAAATCAAGTAAGTGCGAGTAAGAATATGAGTCGTTTGGTTTTCATACTTCACCAAAAATAAAAATCATATGTATAATAGCTTTAACAGGCGTGCGCTCCAATTCATTACTACATTACTGTAGGAGTAAACCGATGAGAAACTTATCACTTATTTTATTTATATTAATCTTTACGTTTTTATCTGTACCCGCTTTTGCTGGTCAAGGGGCTTTAAAACTTCCTGAAGATTCTAATGCTAGTGCTATTAAGCATAATAAAGAAGGCATTTTTAATTATGTGCAGGGTTACTACGAAGATGCGTTGAAACACTTTCAAATGGCTTCCAAGGTTGATTCTAGTGTGGGCGAGTCACATTATAATGAGGCACTCTGTCTGGATAAACTTGGGAAACACGGAGAGGCAACAAATCATTTCTACGCTGCAAGAAAATATGCAAAAGGAAATTCTGCCATTCTTGGATCTAAGATTCTCAATGCTCATTCTCCCGTGAAAAGAGAAGGTTCATAACCTAAGTTAATTTCACCGCATTGAAGGAGGTAAACCACATGACAATCTGTCCCATCGCCTTAGCAGTTGGTTGTGAAAAATGTCCCGCATTCAAATTCTGTCCACTTACTACCGTCCTTGGTGACCAGCAAAAAGAAGATGAAGTTGATTCGTCTAATAAAGTTTGGGAAGAAAATTTTCCGACAGAAAAAAATAAAAACGAAGAGTCTAAAAAGGAATAAGCGATGACCAAATTATGATTACTATTCAATGGGTAGTTTATATGGTCGCTATTTGCGCTGCTATCTTTGGAGTTATTTTTCTTCTTTATACTTTTATGGCGAAGCAAGTGGTTAAGCAAACGGATAAGCATAAAGATAAAATTACTTTTGTTCGTTCGCTTATAAGTTTGATAGCAGAGAATCTGAAGAAGTAAGTGATTTATTTCGATCAAGCAGAGTTTGAAGGATCAAATTTACATCTGATCGTATAGGAGAGAGTGCACTTTCAAGATTTTCTTCTGTGATAATTCTGCGCTCCATATCGTCAATGCGTTTATGGGCAGAAGTGGTATCACTCCTGATCGTTTTAATTATCCAACCAAACGCACCCGCCAATATGGTGAGAACAAAAAACAACATCTCATTTAACTTATCAATCATATATCCTCGCTTTCAATTTGACCGATATGGTTTTCTGGAATCTTTAAACCGTGTGCAGTGCGCCATTCAGCATTAGTTCTTATAAGGGTTATAATTTATTAATGTTCTCCATTGATATATTTAATACTTTCAGTACTGCAATTTTTGTATTTGTTGTTATTTGTTATATTTGGGCTTTGTTACACAACGCAAAAAAAATTGGATCATTGTATGTTGGCTCTTTGCTCAAAGGAATTCTCATAGTAAGTATTGCTATTTGTTTTTATATGTTAATTGCTGATGGTGCCAATCCCATGCTGTTAGTTATTTCGGGTGTAGCGGTAGTTGGTCTTTCTATCATCCCTAAACCACCCGATGAGTGAACTAACCCCCCTGTCAAAAACCTAGCTGTTTTTCGCCCGCTGCGACCCTTAGATGGTCTAACCGACCAAGTACCTTAAACTATTTTATTTAAGGGTGTTACAATAGATCATTAATGCAGATAAGGTTAGGAACTTCACCTCCGACTCTTAAGAGCATGAATAAAAATAAAAAGAAACAAGAAGCATCTCTCTTTGTTAAACTTACCCGAAAAAAAAACGACCTTATCTATATGGTTATGTTTTTTTCCTTCCTTGCTTGGATCGCTTATGTGATGATTTGGTAAAGGTGTTATAGTTAGTCATGGATACGGATAAGTTTAGGAACTTCATAGCGATAGGTCTTGTTCTTTACGCATGTGTAAATGTTTTGATGAAGCTTATGCCAAATATCGCCACCCAACTCCCACTTCCTGTTTATGAATTTTTTTATTCAATAACACTGAACATTGAATCAAGCCCTCCTACCGAAACTTTTTCACAAGAGGTTGAACCCAACTCTTCATAACCTTCCCTTAAGTGGTGGGAAATGTGGGTGAAGACTCCTACTATGTGGATTTTGAGAGAATCAGAAAATACGATGGATATGTTTACTGGTGGTATTTGGCTGATTATTTGAAACTAGCGCATGGGGATTTGTCTGTCAAAGTTTATAATCAAGGTGATTGTAAATTATTTCGGTATAAGAAATTGAGTTATTCCTTTCACAAGGAACCTATGGGTGGAGGAACTGGTGAAGTTCAAGAACCTACAGCAAAAAACAAAGGTTGGAAATATCCTTCTCCTAACTCATCACAAGAATGAATTCTAAAACGGGTCTGTAGTCAGTGAATTGATACTAGGAAGTGATATAAAAACTTGTGTCACGTTTGTGTCAGCAATTTAGGCTTTTCAAAACTTTGACGTTTCTTGTAACTTACGACAAACAAACAAGTTAATTACCTTGGAAGAGTAAACAGTTCGTTAAATTTGCCGATCCTTCAATAACTAGACGTTTCTTCATGCCAGCAACTTTATATAAAATAGATACTTACAGACCTTCAAGNTTCCAAACTACCAATTTTCGCAGATTTTTGGTTCATCAAATGGTTTTATTGACCCGAGCATAAACCATTATTGAAATATATTAAGCCAGTTTTTTTATCTGTTCTAAAACTTTACTACTATTTCCCAACCAATCAAAACGCTTCCTAGCCATATAAACTATATGATCAATAGAACCTAGGACTAGTTTGTTTTCGGGGTTTAAAATTGGCTTTTCATTAGTTGTTTTTTGAATACCCAAAATCTCTACAGGGAGGTTAAGCTGAGTGGCAGCAATCTTTAAACATCCAAAGCTAAAGTTCTGCGCATTCTCTCCCCAAGAACCCACTGTAGAGTGGCTGATATAAATCTGATTACCTCCAGAATTGGATGATAACTCACTATACACTTGATATATTCCAGGATCTTCCAACTCCTGAACCAAAAGTCCCATTTGCAAATCAGTAGTACTGATACCTCCATCAATGCCAAAAGTACTCAGGTTCCCCAAGGTTTCAGAACGACTACAGGTCATGACTGTGATTACTTGCGGCCAGTTTTTTTCGATTAGACCTGCTGTGAGAGTATTGGTATCATCCATCGCCGGATCAGACGCTGCAGAAGTAAAAACGCAAGCTTTAGCGTGACCCGCGTTAGCCCGCTCCAAAGTTTCCAAAGCTGAAGGTAGGCCCATAATAAATGCACCTATTTTCTGAGATAAAAAACTGGGTATTTCCTTATCATTATTAGGCAAATGTGAGGCTACCAGGACCCGAGGAATATGTTTGTAGTCAGGGCTATAGTCCAGTTCTTTCATTAATTCCATTGTCTCTGAATAGGATGGAACATTAACAATTAGCAAGTGTCCTGTACCAGTATGTTTACCTTCGCCTTTCATTTTTTTCAATCTCCTTTGCATGGCGCGTTCTAGAATAATTCCTGTCAATATACCGAAGCAACCTATACCCAACATGGATGTCAAAACAGTGACCCACCGCCCTTGAGGAGTAGCTGCAGAAACATCCCCATATCCAATTGTTGTTAATGTAATATAAGCAGTCCAAAGGCCATCTAAGAATGTCACATCCTTTTCGTAGGTGGACATAACAAACGCAAAAACTAATACCATTAAAAAAAAGACCGCAGCCAAAACAATCAATATTCGAATTTCAGGTTGACTGAGTTTTTTGAGAATGCGTTTAAAAAAATAAAAATGCATACTATTTATATCTGTCCAAAAATTATATTGTTAAGGAATAATTTTAGCGGTTTACTTAATAGCAATAAATAAACATATAAAACAATCATATGTTTATATTAACGGAGCTGATATGATAACTGTGTTAACCTAAGTTGTTACACAAAAAATTCTAAAACTTTGTTAATTTTCTAAAAATGAATCCGGAGAAATTTTAATTAAGACTATGCTATTAATCAGGGCAAAATTAATTTTTTTCCTTTGCATTTTTTTTCCAGTTGTTCTTCTTTTTCAAGGCTGTGGAGTTGGGCAGAACCCAGTAGAGAAAATTCAACGCGAACTGCAAGGCCAAAAAGAATACACTATTATTCTTAATGATATGCGTGAAGAAGGCAACTTCTTTCCTTCCTACTATCACCAATACCGAATAGATATTGGAGATCAAAAAATTCAGCGACCTTTCATCGAAGTAGATGAATCTATATACAAAAAAAATGAACCCTATTTAGGCATGGCTTTATCAGGTAAAACAGCCGATGGTGTAGTCACTAATACCCCTTTTCCCAACGGATATCAATACGTGGGGAATCCTCAATATGGTAACTGGAGAGAAAATGACCGGGGAGGTAGCATGTGGGAGTTTTACGGCAAATACATGTTGATGTCTCAGGTGATGAATTGGGCTGGATTCGGTCTTCATCGTAACCACTATAACGACTATTCATCTTTTAGAGGCAGAGGTCAACCTTATTACGGACCAAAGCGGGAATATGGAACCGCCGGAACGGTGACACAAAAACAGAAACCTGATTTCTTTAAAAGAAAAATGGCGAAGAAATCTCGATCTCAAACCCGATTTCAAAATAAGGTCGGCCAACGTATGGGTCGAAGTAAAAATACCTTTAGAAATCGTGGTTTCAGTTTTGGCAAATAATTATGAATCTTGATCACTTTTTATCTTCATTAACTTACCTGGGTCTTGCTTCGCTATACTTGCTGTTGGGCATTGGGTATTTATTTTGTTCCGCCGAAGTTATGCTATTCAATCTGAGTTGGTTGAGAAAGATAACGCTGCCTTTGCCCTTGTTCTTTGTGGTTATTATCTAGGATTGACATTTTCTATTGGTGGAGTTATTGCCGGGCCTTCTACAGGCCTAGAAAATGACCTAATAGATATGCTTGTTTATGGGCCTTTAGCAATAATTCTACTCAACCTGTCAGCATTGATTAATGATCGTTTTATCCTTAGTGAGTTTAATATTAAAAAAGAAATACTGCAGGATCAAAATTGTGGCACAGGGGTTGTAGAATTCGCTATTTTTATTGCCACGGGACTTAATATTTTTGGTGCGTTATACGGTTTGGGCGGATCTATAGTTACAGCCATTGTATTTTGGTTTATAGGACAGACCGTTTTGATATTGGCGAGCAAATATTACAACTTAATCACACAATATAATATTCACGAACAGATTGAAAATGACAATGTTGCTGTGGGAATAGGCTTTGCCGGAGCGTTAATTGCCATTGGTAACTTGTTGCGTGCGGCTTCCGCAGAAAATTTTATTTCCTGGCAAGATAATTTAACGACATTTATTATTTTTATAGGAATTGGAATTATCCTACTGCCCGTTATAAGAACATTAACAGATCGTATTCTTTTGCCGGGACGTAGCCTATCTGATGAGTTGGTTAACCAAGTGAAACCCAACCAAGGTGCCGCTTTTTTAGAAGCCTCTTCCTATATAGGCTCCTCTTTTCTTATCACCTGGTGCATTTGATTTTCGTTAGGGCACCGTCAATTCATGTCGTCACCCCAAATAAAGAGTTCTGAAAAACTCAAACTGCAACGGCTAAGTTTTATTTTGAAGACCTGTATCTTTGCTACCGGGTGCGCCGCAATCGTGACAGAGTACACCCTAGCTACCTTGGCCAGTTACCTATTAGGAGATTCCATCCTTCAATGGACAATAGTGATATCTCTTATGCTGTTTTCTATGGGACTGGGAAGCCGCTATAGCCGAAAATACGAAGACTTATTGTTGAACCGTTTTATATTAATTGAGTTTGGCCTATCGTTTTTTTGCACTTTTTCTGCAATGTTCTGTTTTTGGATTTCAGCCTATACTATTCACTTTGGATTAGTGGTTTATAGTCTCGTCTGCATGATCGGGTTTATGACTGGACTTGAAATCCCATTAATCATGAGAATCAACCAGACCTATGAATCGTTAAGGGAAAATATTTCATCGGTAATGGAATATGATTACTACGGTGGATTGTTGGGTGGAGCATTATTCGCCTTTGTTTTGCTTCCTTTTCTTGGCCTAACTTATACTCCCGTTCTAATCGGGAGCCTTAATTTACTAGTGGCTTCGTTAGTCCTATGGCATTTTTCCAATCATTTGGTACGGCCCCGTATTCTTAATATACAATTTACAGCCCTTCTTATAATTTCGGTGCTAGCATTTTCTGTTGCTAAACCTATTGTTCTGTACGGCGAGCAACATAAATATAAAGATAAAATTATTTATCAAGAGCAAACTCGCTACCAAAAAATTGTCGTAACTCAATGGAAAGATAATTTTTGGTTATTTATAAACGGGAGCACACAATTTAGCACTTATGATGAAGAAAGATATCATGAGCCTCTGGTACACCCTGTGATGAGTTTACTAAAGGAACACAAAGACATTCTACTTCTGGGAGCAGGCGACGGATTAGCTGCTAGAGAAATTCTAAAATATTCCGATGTAGAAAGTCTTACTCTCGTGGACCTTGACCCTGCGATGACTCGGTTAGCCCGGCAGCACAAAATGTTTCTTGAAATCAATCAAGGGTCACTCAATGATACTCGTGTTCGCGTTATCAACAAAGATGCTTATCAATTCATGAAAGAATCACCTGATTTATATGATGCCATTATAATAGATCTCCCCGACCCTAAATCAGTTTCATTATCTCTACTTTATTCACTTGGTTTTTATAAGATGGTTGAAAAGCACCTTAAACCTTTTGGGGCCATGGTCACTCAAAGTACCAGCCCCTTATATTCTCCCGAGGCTTTTCTTTGCATAAAAAAAACAATGCAGGCAGCTAATTTTTCGACCTTGCCTTATCAGAATTCTGTCCCAAGCATGGGTCAATGGGGTTGGGTACTCGGCACCCGTAAAAAAACAATGCCTGCTAATCGGCTTAAGCAAGAAATAATAGCGCAAAAATCATCCGATATTGAGACACGTTTTTTTAATCAGAATGCCATGATATCCATGGCAAATTTCGGCAAGGGACTGTTCGAGAAAGAAGATAAAATTAAACCTAACACTCAGTTCAATCACAATATTTTGAAGTATTACCGGCAGGGAAGTTGGGATTTATATTAAAAAACCTAACTTAAAGACTTCATCCAACTTCATCACTCACTTGGTAGGATATTGGTAAATTGAAACTCCTCAACCACGGTCCCAAGTTGCATGTCAAATTTTTTTTCACCCCATTGCTCAATGGTCAAAAATTGCTTTCCCGTTTCATCTGAATAGTCCCAAGAAACAAAACTAAGCCCTTCCTCTGAACCATCACGAAAAAACTCCCCGATATCGTCTTCCTCGAAATGGAATGTTTCACCTTTCAACACAACTTTTTCTGGGGGATCTTCATTGCGTACAATTTCATCAGCTATATCACCTTCCAACTTAGAAATAGGCAGTTTATTACAAAAACTCCATTCAACTTCACCATCCTCTTCAGATCGTTCTAAAAAAAAAGTTTCGCTGCCAGATGTTAATTCCCATTCGTCGGAGACTCCACCTTCATTCCACTGATATTTATTGCATGCAGAAACTCTATAGCTTTTTAGGTCGTAATCAACCAAAAAACCGACTTTAAGTTTACTGAGCACGAGGTCTTCAATACGAAATTCTTCTTTTTGAAGTTTTTCTTTTTTATTTTTAAAAAAATCGAAGACCATTGTTATTTAATATTCATTTTGGCTTTAAGTGCTGCAAGACTGTCGGAAACTCCTGGCATTGAGGAACCTTCACCTAGAGCTTTATTAATTTCATCATCTACACTTTGTCCTGAGTCAGCCATTTCACCATAGGCTTGAGATAAGGATTCATCTTCTTCAACCTTATCTCTCATTTTTTCAAGCATGGCTATAGTGCTATCGGATCCAACTCGAGCAATTTGTGCATTTAATTTTTTTGTTGCAGCGGCTGTTTTAGAACGAGCACGCAGAGTAACCAGATCATTTTCGTAAGTCTGAACAGTAGTCCTTAGTTTTTCAACGTTTCGTTGCAATTGAAGGACCATATTTTCCTGAGAGGTCACCTCTTTACTAAGTCGAAGAGCTTCTTTTCCCGCAATTTCTTTGCGAGAAAGAACATTGGTTGCCAGTCTCTCTGCCTCGGAAATATCCAGTGAACCTTGCTCGGCTTTTTGCAATAAAGCCATAGCCTTACTTTCATAGTCCGCAGCAAGCTTTTTTTTATTTTCCGCATCATTTCTCATGCGGATAACAATACCTTTGACTTGGGCAAGACTTTTCATGGATTCTTCCAAATCTTTTTTGAGTTCACGTATACCTTGTTCAGTCATTTTGATGGGGTCTTCAAACTTGTCCACTGCTGAATGTGCCTCTGCCTTACCCAACCGCAGTATCCTTGTAAACAATCCATTCATTTTTAATCTCTCCATTAAATTTTTTATTTAACCATTTGTAAACGAAACCAGTTCGCTTGCATATTCAGCCAACGCAAGACTCAATGCATCGATACTTCCTTCTAGTTCATTTCTATCTAGATTTTCTGTTTGCAGAGTATCTCGGAATAGCAGCGTTGTCCCCTCTTCATCCAGAACAAAGGCCCCGTGAACCAAGGTACGATTGATTTGAAGAATACGTTTACAAAAATCAGCAGAACTCTGAGGCATTGGTATGATGACTTGCTCAAGAATTAGAATAGGAGATTCACAGTCAATCACCAGATTATTAATTCCTCGCTCATCATCATCTATAACTATTAACTCTTCCTTGGAATTTTCATGGCTTATGGAGAAACCCATATCCATTATAAAACTTTTTACTTTGTCAAAATCAGACATTATTATCTCCTATTACTTTTTTAAAAAATCTGAACTCAGAATGCGATATGTTTCATTTAATTGACGTGTAAGATTCTCAGCAATAATTTTTTTTTCCGGATCAGAATAATGAAGATCTGGATGGTATTTTTTCAATTGATTTTTCCAAGCATTCTTAATAGTTATCTGATCGGACCCAACAGGTATTTCNAGATTAGCATAATATTTGGCTAAAGGATCGGAAGGACAATCAGCACCCTTGTTTTCCGGTTGAACCTGAAAATCAATTTTTTTATCAGATGAAATACAATTTTTAAAAAATTTATTCTTCCGCACTAAATCATTAAGCTCAGCTTGGGCAATTTTAAGAATACGATTAATCATTTTACTATGGATAAGCTAGTCAATTCAATATTGGTTGAACTTATAATGGAAATACCAATTTCCGGGTATGTGTGAACAGTATAAAAGGTATTTGTTTCCGAGCTTAAGTTCAAACCAGTAAAAGGCAGAGGCACCCCAGATTCTTCCGAAATACTAGTAAATACATGAGTCAANGTATCTGAAAGAGGAACATCACCTAAAAAACCAGTATAATCCTCCATAGAATTAAAAACCTGGGAGGTATGTTCGACATTAACTCGGTATTTTAGGTCACCATATCGATATTCTTGGTGATGAATGATACCCGGCTTTAAATATTTAGTCTCTAAAGAGTTCTCAGGTAAATCATGATCGAAACAGGTAATGAATTCAGTGAGACAGTCATTTCCTTTACGACTTATCACTCGATGGCTCTTACCAATTATGCTAACTTCAAGGTTTACTCCATTACTGAGAGTCCAATCACCACTTTGATATATTCGCACACAATAATCCGGGATTTTTTCGTAAAGGCTAAAGTAGATTGATTTACCCATATGCTTAAAGATAGTTTTTTTGTAATTTTCTAACGGGAACTTCATGAATCAAAGTGTCAAAACATTTACAGTCAAATTTATATAACAGATAAAAAAAGAAGAAAAGCAATACCGATTATCATTTATATAGACGATAATCGCACGATAATTATTTAAATAAAATTCTAAATATTTGGAGTTTGTTTTACTATTTATACATCCATATCAAAGGGCTTTCTACTTTTAGCCTCACACGACTCTCGATAATTAGAGTGCTAGATTGTCATAGTTGTTAATTATAACCGTGAAAATATTATTTGGAATAGGTATTAAATTTTGAATATTAAATTTTTTATTTTTTTATGCATTTTTATTGGAGGTCTTTACTTTTTGTGGCCTTTAATAATCCTATTCATTAAAGTATCCCTATATCAAGTGATAATCGAATATGGGTTCTATTTGATACTTCTCTTTATTGGGTCTGGCTATTATGTATGGCAGAAACTAAAATCTTAAAATCAATAATATATCCTTAATTAGCAGGATATATTTGTAGAAAATTTTGGAGATACTCTATGGCAAATCAATTAGGTATTTTCTCTTCAATCACTATAGTAGTAAAAATGTAGTATTCTCGTTCCCCCCTTCCAAAATATACAAAAGAAACCATCCTTAGATGAATAATAAATAAGAATACTTAGGAGAGTTGAGCAATGAAAGCCTATAGGGTTCATGAGTACGGAGATGCTGCAAAATTTATTGGAGAAGAAGTTAGTAAACCTAGTGCAAAACAAGGGCATGTTGTTGTTGAGGTGAAAGCCTCAAGTCTTAACCCCGTTGACCATAAGCTCCTTAAATGTGACTTGGGAATTAATCCTGCCTTACCTGGAATCCTTCATATGGATGTGTCTGGGGTCATAACAGAAGTGGGAGAAGGAGTAACTGCCTTTAAAACGGGTGACGAAATTTACGGTTGTGCTGGAGGGTTACAGGGGGAAGCAGGAAATATTGAAGGTGCATTAGCTGATTTCATGCTAGCAGATAGTAATTTAATTGCTTTGAAACC
>JGI26247J51722_1001114_pt1 | contig 10738 bp, 8 predicted proteins | sample SaaInlV_100m_DNA_2_FD_51722 | JGI IMG/M metagenome (IMG submission 51722)
AACCAGAATTGAGTCGAATTCCGCTGAGTCAATTCAGTGAGCATTGGCGCTAATATATTACGATTTTTTACTCGATCAGTGTTTGTTTTAAATCGGGGATCTTCAGGCAAATCCGGAGCGCCTGCAAATTCACAAAACTTCCGGAACTGGATTTCATTCCCAACCGCTAACACAAAAAAACTATCACTTGTCTGGAACACCTGATATGGAACAATGTTCGGATGAGCATTACCGAGGCGGTGCTGATTTTCTCCTGAAGTCAAATAATTCGATCCTGAATTTATTAACCATGCCGCCTGTGAATCAAGCAATGAAAGGTCGATGTGTTGTCCGTTTCCGCCAGCAGCTGAATTTCCGGACTGATCACGATGCCGGACAGCCGCAAGAATACTGACTGCCGCATACATTCCGCACATCACATCCGCAATTCCGACTCCAACTTTCATTGGTGAACCGTCAGGTTCTCCAGTAACACTCATGATTCCGCCCATCGCCTGGATCATAAAGTCGTAACCTAATCGATGCGACTTAGGACCTGTCTGCCCAAATCCGGAAATGGAACAATAAATCAAATCCGGAAATTCATCTTTCATTGAGGGATAATCCAAACCATATTTTTTAAGGCCACCAACTTTGTAATTCTCAATCAGCACATCACATTTAGCTGCCAGTTTCCGGATAATTTGCTGCCCTTCCGGCTTAGTTATATCCACAGTTAATGAGCGCTTGTTACGGTTTGCACAAAGATAATATGCGCTTTCGCTGGTGTCATTTCCGTCTGAGTCTTTAACATAGGGAGGTCCCCATTTACGGGTATCATCACCTGCTCCGGGACGTTCAATCTTGATCACATCCGCACCCAAGTCTCCTAAAATTTGGGTACAGGTTGGTCCGGCCAAAATCCGGCTCATGTCTAAAATCCGTAAACCTTTTAAAGGGCCTGTATTAGTTGTCATGGTTTTTTGTTTTGTTGTCGTGTCTGTGAATTATTCAAAATTAAATTTGACATTATGTGTAATTACACATTATAATATTGCACGTGATTTTCTGTAAATCTTCCAAACAAGAAATCTTGAGTAAAACCGAAAAAAGAAATCAAAAGATTCGTGAAAATCCGAATAATATAAAATATTCTGATTTTGTGAATTGGTTAGAAAGTAATGGTTTCATACTTGATCGAGTGAGTGGAAGTCATCATATTTTTGTTCATTCTCATATCGAAACACCGATAAATGTGCAAAAGAAAAAAGACGGCACTGCTAAAGGCTATCAAGTAAAACAAGCTATCAAAGTCATTGACGGAGAATAATTATGGAGTACACCATCAAAATTTTTCCCGATCCTGAAGGAGACGGAGATTACATTGCAGAAGTTGAAGAACTTTATGGTTGTTCTGCTTTCGGTGAAAGTCCAGAAATTGCTTTACAGGAAATCGAAACCGCCATGCAACTCTGGCTTGAAACTGCTAAAAAACATAGAAAACCGATTCCTTTACCAAAAGGTTCTAAAATAAAAGATCCGAAAAAACGCTTTAATGTTATTTTTCCGGAATCTCTTTTGAAAACAGTTGACGAATATCGAGGAAAACACGGACTGAAAAGATCTGAATTGTTAGCCTCTGCCGCAAAACAATTCATTGTTTCGTCACAATAAATTATGCTTTTATTTTTACAAATCACAAGCCTGTTTAAGAAGAAACACATCAATCAAGTTACTTTGCGAGAGGAAGCTGCCAGCATTGATTAAAACACAATTTAAGTGATTCTTGCACTAAAAACAAAAAATCCCACCAAAGATTGACAAAGCAAACTCGGGCGGGATTAATTAAATGNTCAAAACTTGCTTAAGATTAGTTTATATTCTTAAGTTTCGGATCAACTGGCTGACCAATCTCAATCATNCGAGATTTTTTTTCTTCAGGAATGATCCTTTCAAGACTAATAGTCANCATACCATTAATCAGATCTGCTCCTTTGATGATAACATCATCAGANAGAGTAAAACTTCGTGTGAACGCACGCTTGGCAATTCCACGATGTAAATACTCCCCGTCTTCCTGATCCTGCTTTGAACGNACAGTCAGAATACCTTCTTTGAGTTCTGCTTCCAAATCTTCTTTTGAAAATCCGGCAACAGCCATTTCGATGGTATAAATGTTTTCTTCGTCTTTGCGGATATTATAAGGTGGATATCCGGTTGCGGATTCCGATCTTTCAACATCTCCAAAAAAACGGTCAAACATTGAATCAAAGCCTACGGTAATTCCGAGAGCTCTTTCAAAATCTGATGGGGTGATTGATGAGTAACGTGCTAAATGTAACATAGTACCTCCTTCTAAAAGCAAGGTGTTTACAAATTAACCTCCAATCCATAGCACTGAACTTGGAGGTGGTTTACAGGGGTNACCATAATGGTCAACCCCAGACACGGTTTCTCAAACTTTAAGACAAAGAGAGAGAACCGAATTTCAAAAATTGCTTAATTCAGCTAAATATATTTTACTGCTGCTGCCTGTAAAACAATCAAAGGTTTATTCGTCTTTGGAAACAGTAGTTATCTTTTCAAAAAATATTTTTCCTGCGGAAACATTAGCAGTGACTTCCTGTCCTTCTTGTATTTCACCGGACAAAATTGCTCTTGCTAGTTCAGTTTCCAGTTCTTTTTGTATCGCCCGTTTTAGCGGACGCGCTCCATAAACCGGGTCATAACCAACTTCAGCTAGGAATTCAATGGCTGTTTCGGTCAAACGCAGCGAAATATTTCGTTCATGTAAACGTTTTTTCAAGCGTTCCAGTTGGATTTTTATAATTCCGCTCATGTGTTCCTGCAACAGTGGATGAAAAACCACACTGTCATCAACACGGTTTAAAAACTCTGGACGAAAATGCTGACGCAGTTCCTGCATAACCATTTTCTTTTGTTCTGCCTGAACTGAGGAAGCGGCAATTTCAGCATTCTTTTGATTAATCAAATTTTGACTGCCGATATTTGAAGTCATGATGATCAAAGTATTTTTAAAATCCACGGTGCGTCCGTGTGAATCAGTCAACCTGCCGTCATCAAGAATTTGCAACAAAACATTGAAAACATCATAATGCGCTTTTTCAATTTCATCGAAAAGCAAAACACTGTAAGGTCGTCTCCGCACTGCCTCAGTGAGTTGTCCTCCTTCATCAAAACCAACATAACCTGGAGGAGCGCCAATCAATCTGGAAACTGAATGTTTTTCCATGTACTCACTCATGTCAATCCGGATCATATTTTGTTCATCATCAAACAAATATTCTGCCAAAGCCCGAGCCAGTTCTGTCTTTCCAACTCCGGTTGGACCCAAAAATATAAAACTTCCGAGTGGTCGGTTTGGATCATTAATTCCGGAACGTGCCCTGATAACTGCATCGGAGACAAGATTAATAGCTTCGTCCTGTCCCACCACACGCTGATGCAGATGTTCAGGAAGACGCAGCAGTTTTTCGCCTTCGCCTTCAATCAGTTTTTGTACCGGAATTCCGGTCCAGTGTGCTACTATTTCCGCAATGTCCTCGGCATCAACTTCTTCCTTAAGCAGTTGATTATTCTGATTTTCATCTACATCTAGTGCGCTTTCCTGTTCTTTTTCCAGTTCCGGAAGTACTCCATATTCCAGACGTGCAGCTTCTTCCAGATTATAATCCTGACGTGCCCGTTCAATCTGCAGACGCACTTCTTCAATTTTCTGTTTTAATTCACTCAAACTCTGAATAGCTGACTTTTCCTGTTCCCACTGCAAAGTCAAAATATCAAAATTGTGCTGCAGTTCTGCTAATTCTTTAGAAAGTTTTTTAAGTCTATTTTTGGATGCAGAATCTTTTTCCTTTTTCAACGCTTCTTTTTCAATTTGAAGTTGCAGAATTCTCCGTGACATCTCATCCATTTCTGCAGGCATTGAATTAATTTCAACCCGTAATTTTGAGGCTGCTTCGTCCATCAAATCAATGGCTTTATCTGGAAGAAAGCGGTCGGATATATAACGTTGGGAAAGGGTGGCTGCGGCAATCAATGCACCGTCTTTGATACGTACACCATGATGAATTTCATAGCGCTCCTTTAATCCTCGTAAAATTGAAATTGTGTCTTCAACATTCGGCTGATCAACCATAACCTGTTGAAAACGTCTTTCTAAGGCAGGATCTTTCTCAATGTATTTGCGGTATTCATCCAGTGTCGTTGCACCAATACAGTGGAGTTCACCTCGTGCAAGCATAGGCTTCAGTAAATTTCCGGCATCCATAGAGCCTTCAGTTTTGCCTGCTCCTACTACTGTGTGTAATTCATCAATAAACAAGACTATGTGACCATCTGCATCAACAACTTCTTTGAGTACTGCTTTTAAACGTTCTTCAAATTCACCACGATATTTTGCACCGGCAATCAAGGCACCCATATCAAGTGAAACCAGCTTTTTATCTTTGAGACTGTCCGGCACATCATTACGCGCAATACGCTGGGCTAAACCTTCCGCAATCGCTGTTTTTCCGACACCTGGTTCACCGATCAAAACCGGATTGTTTTTGGTTCTCCGTGAAAGGACTTGAATTACTCTACGGATTTCGTCATCCCGACCGATCACCGGATCCAGTTTTCCGTCACGTGCCAATTGACTCAGATCTGTGCCATATTTTTCCAGTGCTTCATACGTTTCTTCCGGATTTTGACTAGTTACCCTTTGGCCTCCGCGGACAGCTTTTATGGTGTCCATTAAACGATCACGGCTTACTCCCATCTCATGTAAAATTTTGCCGGCAGGCCCCTTTTTTCCTTCCGCACTTAAAGCCAGTAAAAGATGCTCAACACTGATGTATTCATCCTCCATTTTTTTGGCTTCGTCTTCTGCTCCAACCAGCGCCTGATTCATTTCTCCGCTGGTGCTTACTCTGCCCACTGAACTGCCGCTTAGCGTCGGTAAAGCTTGCAAAGCTTTTTCTATTGACTTAGTGAAGATTGACGAATCAAGTTCCAATTTTTCGAATATTCTTGGTACAAGACCCTTTTCCTGAAAGGCAAGCGCATGCAAAAGATGAAGAGTGGATAACTCTGAGTTTTTACGGCGTACCGCATCGCTATGCGCATTTTCCAAGGCGGAGAGAGATTTTTCAGTAAATTTTTGAGTATCCATAAAACCTTTGTGTTTGCAATTAAAACAACTTTAGCACTCACTATACTAGAGTGCTAACAATTATGCAAGTGTAATTGTTTTCAGGATAATTTCTATTTATTTGCAGAAGAACATCAGGAAATATATTTTTTGTTGCTGGTTGACTTTTTAGCAAATAAGATCAAAACAGCAATAAAAATAAAAAAATCAGCGGAGTGGAATCCGGAGCAGAAATAGTGATTGAGAGGGCAAGGAAATTATTTTAAAATATTACTACTATTTTAAAATTCCTGCTTGAAATCTGTCAGGGAAGTCTGTATCTTTTGAGGTCACGCCCCGGAGCGAATATGGAACATATCCCAGGTCATGCTAGGCTCAGGATTTTAATTCATGAATTCGTTTACGGATTCAAGTGGCGGAGCCACTCTCCGGGGTCTATATTTAATAAGAGCAACAAGCGTGCCTTGGCACTTGTATAAATATTTCGAGTAATTCCTGCCTTTATTATTTTCTGCTGAACTGCTATATTTATAAGGTTTTAGCTCTTCTTCGTAGAAATTTCACAAAATTCTGAAACTATTTCTGCCATTTCTCTGCTGAACTGCTAGGAAAAAATTTATAAAGAGCAGCAATTATTAACTGAAAAGATGGCAAAGTTGTACTTTTATTATTCTGCAATGAATGCGGGAAAAACAACGACTCTCCTCCAGTCAGCCTATAATTACCGTGAGCGTGGAATGAACACGCTGGTTCTCAAGCCAACAATTGATGATCGTCATAATGCTACAGTTGTCCGTTCACGGATTGGACTGGAAGCGGATGCTGTCTGTTTTAAGTCAGAAGATGATTTGTTTGAGTTAACTGAAGAAAGGCACAAAAAAACACCCTTGAGCTGTCTCCTGCTGGATGAAGCACAATTTTTGACAAAAAGTCAGGTATTTGCATTGGGTGAGGTAGTGGACAAGTTGGGAATCCCAGTATTGGCCTATGGTTTGCGTACTGATTTTAAAGGTGAACTATTTGAAGGAAGTTTACATTTATTAGCATGGGCAGACGAATTATTAGAAATAAAGACGGTCTGTCATTGTGGTAAAAAAGCAAATATGGTTTTGCGTCTTGATGAAAATGGCTCACCGCTAAAGTCAGGCGAGCAAATTCAAATCGGTGGAAACGACAGCTACGTTTCTGTTTGCCGAAAACATTTTAAGTCTGCAGAGAGCACGAATCAGTCAGCATNATAACTGAGCATCTNCTACGTTGTTGNNGAGGACAGGCTAAAGTGANGACACACTGAAAAAGTCCTGCTCAACAAACATTATAATCCATTTAACTAAAGAAAAAATTGAAAAATGTTGCGATAGCCGGTGCAACCGGTGCTGTGGGTGGGGAATTCCTGAAATTGATGGAAGCCCGTAATTTTCCGATTAGTAATTTGAAACTGCTTGCTTCTGAACGTTCAGTTGGAAAAACTCTTGAGTTCTGCGGTGAGAAAATCACGGTAGAAGAACTGACACCAAATTCATTTAAAGGNGTTGATTTAGCTTTTTTTTCTGCAGGAAAAGGTCGCAGCAAGGAATTTATACANCATGCAGTAGATGCAGGTACAGTGGTGATTGATAACAGNAGCGCTTTCAGAATGGATCCTGAAGTTCCTTTGGTTGTTCCTGAAATCAATCCTCACATGGCATTCAAGCACAAGGGAATAATAGCAAATCCAAACTGTTCAACAATTCAGATGGTAGTTGCGCTTAATCCACTGCACAAAGCTGCCACAATCAACAGGGTAATTGTTTCCACTTACCAGTCAACTTCCGGAGCAGGAGCAAAAGGTATGAGTGAATTGCTCAACCAGACACGTGCCTTTGCTAACAATGAACCTCTGGAAGTTTCCGCCTTTCCCGCGCAGATCGCATTCAATCTCTTTCCTCATGTTGATGTATTTCTAGAAAACGGTTATACAAGGGAGGAAATGAAAATGGTTCTTGAAACGCAAAAAATCATGGATGCACCTGAAATGAAAATTTCTGCAACCTGTGTGAGAGTTCCTGTTTTACGTGCACATTCAGAAGCAGTATGGATTGAGACTGAAGATAAGTTAACTGCACAGGAGGCACGTGAAATACTCGAAAATTCACCTGGTATAATTGTAAAGGATGAACCGGTTGCCGGAGGTTATCCAATGCCGTGGGATGCGGATGAAACTACTGAGACATATGTAGGCCGGATCCGGGAAGACTTATCTCATCCTAAAGGACTTACATTCTGGGTGGTTGCAGATCAGCTTTATAAAGGCGCAGCCCTTAACTCTCTGCAAATTGCGGAAGTTCTTGAAGCAGGTTAATTTATTAGGACTAACTGACTTAAAACCATTCTACTTCTACTGTAGATTTTAAACTGGCAGATGAAAGAAATTATATGCGGATATTCTTTCCCTTCAAATACCTGTTTATAATTCTTCTCTTGAGCATATCCGCAGCTCAAGTTTCTGCTCTAAGTGAGAATCCAGCCATTGCCACTCTGCTCGACGTGGATGGTGCAGTAAAGGTTTTCAACGATAAATCACCAAAAGGCCGGTACGGCAGTCATGGAATGCTGTTGTTCGCCGGAAATAAAATCCTTACTTCTGCTAAATCCAAAACAACAGTAGAATATAGAGACGGATCAAGAGTTCGTTTGTTTCAAAACTCAACACTCGTTTTGAACTTATCTGAAGAACAAACAACGAACAAGCGTACTTTCAAATTTCAGCTGACACTTAAAAGCGGTTCGCTACGAGGACGTTTTGTGAAAGGGCTTCAACGTACAAAAATCCGTACACCTACTGCTATTATCGGTATCAAAGGTACTTCCGTACGCATCTCCGAAAATAATAATAAAACTACTGTTTCGTTGACTGAAGGTCAGGTAGAGGTCAGTAATCTGTCTTCCAGCACAATCTTGAATCCTGGTCAGTGGTTGACAGATTTTGATCGTAATACAGATTTAACTCAAAATGTGGCCCAAATCCCAAATTATCTCTCTCTTAAAACAGCTGAATATGAGTTGGATATTCGGAACGGCAAATCGAAACAATTGGATTTCAGTGTTCAACTGCAGAACAGCATCAGCGGGAAATCCGAAACACGCAGCGGACAAGTGATCTTTGAAAGTGATTACAAAAACATTCGCCTGCCTAAACGTTTCTTGTTGAATGAGCGGGGATTTGCGCGTGTCTTAATTGGTCTTGATCCGCCGAGTTTAACCGATACGGAATTTAAAGGGCTTATCACCATACGTGCCTTCATGGATGGTGAAGGTTTTGATGATGTGACTGAAGGTCATATAGTATTGAAAATTCTCAATTTAGGCAGGAACCGCACACTCCTCATTGATCCGGACAAAGGAGTGAGCAAAAAAGAAGACTGATATTTACCTCACTGACGTAACATAATAAGGTGTTCCCACTTTCCGGATTCTCCAAAAGCCTGACGCAAATTTGCATCAAAAATTTCACGCTGAACTGAGGCACTTCCCACTACTTGCCAGCCTACACTGTCAGAGTATTTTTGTGTAAATTCCAAGCCACTGACACGTTCACCACTCTCCAACCAATCACCTAAGTGCAGATAACAAACTCCTTCTTCTGCAGTCCAGCGTCTTAATTTGAGCATAAATTCACGAAAAACCTGTTTCCACTGTCTTGGTGTATAATTACGGTTCGTTATTTCTCCGGATGACATTTGATCTGTGGGAAAATCAAGCCACTTCATCCGGAGTTCATGCAGATCAAGATAATCATATGTGCCAGGAAAAGGTGGACTTGTGATTGTGCAGTCGATCGAATTTTCTTCAGGACCTTCCAGTGTTGAAATATTCTCGTTCCAGATTGTTGCAGGAGAAGTTTTAGGGATTTTTTTGGCCAGTTCAAGTTGATTTTTGAGCAATTCCTGAGTTTTACGCTCCATCCATTTCCCAACTGCACCTTTTGGAAAAGTTGGCGGTTTAGTGAAATCAGAAGTTTCTGATATTTTGTTGGAAAATTTAACAATCAAACTTGAAAATACTGCACGTAAAGTATCACGTTCATTTACACTGCGTAAATTTTCAATACCATCAATCCAGTGTAATAGTTCAACAAACAGATACGGTGGGTGAAATTTATTTAGCCAGTTTATATGACGACGCTCTACACTCCGTTTTTCAAAACTTCTGGTTTTGACACGTTCACTGACCTCCTCAAATGCCTGCCAGACACGACCGGCATTTTTTTCTGAAATCCAGCGGCAACGCTCCTTTGCCACCATATTAGCGACCGGACTGAGATCATTCCCCAGTACTTGATGCTGCCATAATAAACCTTCCAGTAAAACAGTACCACCGCCCATAAAAGGATCAAAAACTTTACTTCCGGCTGGAAATTGCTTAAGTAATATTTTCGGTAAATCCGGATGAAAACGTCCTGGGTAAGGATGGAAGCCATGGGTGACATCGTATAAATTTCGACTGTTTTCCGGGATCCGCAGTGCGTCAAGCATCAGTTTTCCCTGTTCACCAAAAGATTCACTGCTCATAGCTTTTTGGGATGCAGATCTCCGCTGTTTTAAAAATTTATTGGTTTTAGGAGGCGGGCCAAAAGTATATTCATCTTCAGTTTTGTTCCAAACATTGCTCTGTTTTTTCCAGGGAAGTTGAGTAAACTTTTTTTCTGTTGATGTATTTTCCTCAGAGAATTTAGAATCTCTTCCAGCTTTGTACTTTGAATCACCTGAATCCGTATACTTAGAATCTCTTCCGCCTTTGTACTTAGAATCACCTGAATCCGAAAACTTAGCATCTCTACCGCCTTTGTACTTTGAATCACCTGAATCCGAAAACTTAGAATCTCTTCCGCCTTTGTAATTTGAAGATCCTGAATCCGAAAACTTAGCATCTCTTCCGCCTTTGTACTTCAAATCCTCTGCTTCCGTTTCTGGTGTTTTTGTTGATTTTCTTCTTACGCCAATTGGCGTTTTAGACAAATCAGCAGCAGGAATGAATTTTACGGAGTTTGGCTTAGCAGCATCTCTCTCGATCTTTTTTTCAGCTTCTGTTTTCATTTTATTCTAGTTGTGTTTTTATAAAATCTGTCAATGGATTTATTATTTAGGTAGCCCTGCTGGTTACTAAAAACGTGGTGCCGACAATCAATAAACCACCGAGCATAGTTTGCAATGAAGGAACTTCCCCCAGCAGAAATAGCGCAAAGACGATGGCAAAGACCGGTTCCAAACCGGCGATAAGTAAACTTGCAACCTGAGCCTGAACATGGCGCAAACCGTTGATCAGCAAGGTGTGCCCTCCAACTGTACAAATCACACCAAGAATGAACAGTAATCCCCAGTCTCTTCCACTAATTATCCATGATTCAGACAAAGACCATGGAAGGAGCACCAACGCGGCAAAGCCGTTTTGCCAACAGGTNAGCAACAATGGTGAATGATTACGCACATGACCGCGATTCAGCAGAGTCAGAACAGCAAAACCAAATCCTGCTCCAAGTCCCCACAACAATCCTTTTATTACTGAGCCGGAAATAATCGCATTCGGATCCTCTGTTGAAGTGGCCATCATCACTAATCCGCAAAT
>JGI26247J51722_1001122_pt1 | contig 10706 bp, 8 predicted proteins | sample SaaInlV_100m_DNA_2_FD_51722 | JGI IMG/M metagenome (IMG submission 51722)
GGGCAAGATAACATCTTGCCAACATTCATTGACTCATCAACTAACTTCAAACATCGATGAGAGCATGCATTATGGAAAGCTGAAATTTTTCCTTCATTATTTTTAATTAAGACTACTGGCTGCCCAGCAACCATAATTGGTCTTGCATCCCCTGGCTCATTTAGCTCATGGGCAAAACCTACAAAAACCCAATTATCAGTAAACACGGTATCGCACTCAGTGCGAAAAAAATCAGCACTAGTATAGGCAGATGAGGGCAGTCCATGCTTAAGCTTACCTTTCTCAAAAAAAGATGACATGTCAAGTTTATTAATTGTAATACCTCAAAAAATAAATGAAACAAATGATAATGAGAAAAATTATAAACCTAATTATTACATTAAATGGAATAAATTAAAGAATAAGTTACAAATACAGCTATTTATTCGATTAAAAATAATTAATATGTAATAATCATAAAAATTATTTACTGTTAACATTCGTATTAATTTGGTATGATTTGTAACTTTCATTAACACTTTTAATCAGGAGAGAGTGCACTATGGGCATTAAAGGAAGTGACTTCGAGGTTGAATTGAAAGGATATTCAGGGCATGGATTAATCCACTCAAAAGATGTTGATGATGAAATTACACGTATTGGTCCTGGATCGCCAGCAGGCGAATACCTTAGAAGATACTGGCAGCCAGTTTTTATCTCTTCTGAACTCGATGATCTTCCTGTGTCAATAAAAATTCTGGGTGAAGAGCTTGTTCTATTTCGAGACAAAAGCAATCAATTAGGATTGGTTCATAAACAATGCCCTCATAGGCAAGCTTCTCTTGAATTTGGTATTTGTCAAGAAACAGGAATTCAATGTTGCTACCATGGATGGCACTTTGACATTGATGGAACATTATTAGATGTTCCTGGCCAGCCTACACATGTAGCTGACATTATTAAACAGAGGATTCGACTTGGCGCCTATCCAACTTATGAATTTAAAGGTTTAATTTTTGCCTATCTTGGACCAATTGATGAAAAACCCGAATTCCCAATGTATGACAGCCTAAATTTTAAAGATATGGAAATGGTGCCCTATAAGGCGCCCTTCAATTGCAACTGGCTTCAGGTTTTGGATGCTATAGTTGATCCAATTCACACCTCTTTCCTTCATTCAAATATGAGTCGACAACAGTTTTCAGAAGGCTTTGGAGAAGTTGGGCAGATTGATTTTTTTGAGCGTGATAGTTGGATTTTAGGCTGCAATACCAGGAGAGTTGGTGACAATATTTGGTTTAGGATTAACGAAGTTGTTTTGCCAAACTTTACTCAAGCAGGCGCTGCATTTGCTGCAGATGGAACAAAGCAAATACACTATGGCAGAAGTTCATTTACACGATGGGTTGTTCCAATCGACGATGAAACAACTATCTGCTATGCCTGGGCTAATTTTGGGGAGAGAGGAGATCCACAGGAATTTAACACTCCAGAGGGTCCTGAACTAATTGAACAGGGTGAAATTTTTGATCGCCCCTACAAAGAACGTCAAAGATTTCCTGCAGACCGAGAAGCATGCGAAGGCATGGGCCCAATCAATATCCATAAAAATGAAAATTTATTACCCAGTGATCAAGGAGTTGCAATGATGCGTCAGAGAATTAGAGAGCAAATAAAAACTGTTGCCTCTGGCAAAAAACCTTATCTAGCAAGTGGCATTAATGGATTGCCAGTTCCAACTTATGGAGGTGATTCTGTCCTTAATATTCCAGCAAGTAATTTGGAAGACAATTCCTTCTTAAGTAAACTTGCACATGAATTCGTTCAAATTCAATTTGAAGTCGATGGAAAGGTTGAAGAAGAGAGAGTTAAAATAGTTACGAAAAAATTAAAAGAAATACAATCAAGAGAAACTTCAAATACCAAAAAATAAATACCTATGGCAAGTGATAATAAAATAAGAGTTCATTTTAAGAGTAATCATGCTGACCCTGATTCATTCCCACCAACTATTGAAGGAGAAAGTGTTTTTGCTATTACCAAAGAAAGATTTGATAATGCAATTCAAAGTTACCCTGATTTAAAAGACAAAATTGAGCCAATTTTTGATTGGGATTTAGAGAACTTTTATGAATCCATGAAGACTGCTGAGGTTCTTGTTTGCTGGGATTTTCCTACTGAGAATCTTGCTGAAATTGCGCCTAAACTTCGATGGATTCATATTATTGGTGCAGGGGTAGAACATTTATGTCCAATGGACTGGGTGCCAGAACACGTTTCAGTTGTTAATAATCGGGGCGTGCACTCAGCAAAAGCAGGGGAGTTTGGCCTAATGAGTGTGCTAATGCTGCATACGCATATCCCTGAAATCATTCAAAATCAACAAAAAAAGCACTGGGAATCTCTCTATTCATCTCCAATATTAGGTAAGACATTGCTGGTTATAGGTACAGGCAATATAGGACATGCTGCTGCAAAAAAATGCAAATTATTGGGCATGAAAGTAATTGGGGTAAGTCGTCATGGGATGCCTTTAAAAGGCGTCGATCAAATGGTTAAGGTAGATAAATTAGATGAAGTACTCCCTGCAGCTGATTACATTTTTATGTCGACACCGAATACAACTGAAACATTTAATTTATTAGATAAAAGGCGTCAATCATTAATGAAGCCAGGAGTAGGTATTGTTAATGTTGGAAGGGCTGCCACAATGGACTATGATGCTCTTGTAGAGAACTTAAATTCTGGTCACATCAAGGCTGCTATTATTGATGTTTTTGATCCTGAGCCACTCCCTTCAAATTCAATATTATGGGACACACCGAACTTAATGGTGATGCCGCATATATCTGCGGATGATGGTGATACATATATTCCTCTAACACTTGATCTCGTTCTAATGAATATGCAAAGATACATTGCTGATGAAAAATTAAATAATTTAATAAACCCTGATCTAGGATATTAAAGATTTAAATAATATTTTTTATAGTGCTGGGCTGCTTTTCTTGCAGTAGCCATTAGACTGTCATGGGGATTTACAATTGACTGTTCAAATGATAGGTCATTAGAAATAATACTAAATAGCTTGTCGATATCATATTTATTTTCAAGTATTTCATCATTCTCTGTACTACCTGCGATGACAAAGATACTGCACTTATGCTTTCTTGCATAATCAATTACTCCCATTGGAGCTTTACCTCTAAGGCTTTGACTATCAAACCTACCTTCGCCTGTTATTACAAGATCTGTAGTTAATAGATGTTGCTCAAAATTAAGTTTTTCAAGAATAATTTGTACTCCACTTTTTTGATCCGCCTTTAAAAAAGCAAGAAAACCATAACCTATGCCGCCTGCTGCACCTGCCCCTGGATGCATTGAGAGGTTATTATTTAATTTACTGGAAGCGATTCTAGAGTAATGACTCAGTAGATTATCTAATTGATTAATCATCTTTTCATCAGCGCCTTTTTGAGATCCAAAAATAACTGATGCACCTTGTGGTCCAATAAGAGGATTGTCCACATCGCATGCAATCTCAAAACTGACTCCTTTGAGGCGTGAGTCGATAGAAGTAATATTAATATCTGAAAGAGTATTTAAACTTTCTACACCTCCAGTGAGTTCCTTACCAAAAGAATCTAAAAATTGGACTCCAATTGCCTTTAAAAAACCCATTCCTCCATCATTTGTTGCACTCCCTCCTAAACCAATAATAATATGCTCAGCACCTTCATCAGTTGCAGCAAGTATGAGCTCACCAACTCCAAAACTAGAGGTATTCATTGGATTTCTTTTTTTAAGTGCAACTAGGTGCAAGCCACAAGCTTCAGCAATTTCGATTACTGCTGTTTTTGAATTGCCGAGCATACCCCACTTAGCATTGATATATTCTCCTGTAGGACCTGACACTTTCGTTGAAAAATACTTACCTTGAGTAGCAGTAACTAAGACATCAACTGTTCCCTCTCCGCCATCAGCAATAGGTAATTTTAAAATATTAGCCTCTGGGAAAATATCTAAAAAACCTTCCTCAATTGCATTTGCTGCATCAGTAGCTGTTAAGGTTTCTTTAAAGGAGTCAGGTGCAATTAATATCTTCATACTTTACTTCATAAACTTAATTATATTTTTTACCCCACCTCTCAAGTGAGATTGTTGCTGCAAAGATAATAAGCATTCCAAGCCATTGATTTATACCGAGCTGGTCTTGAAGAAGTATTACTCCTAATATGATAGTAAAAATAGGCTCTATGTACATCACATTTGAGGTTCGTACGGGTCCAATAATTGATATTGACTTAAAGAAAAAGTAAAAACCACCACTCATGCCCATCGCAGATAGAATACTCCATATCAACATTTCAGAAGTTACTGAAATAATTGGCTCTGGAGTGACTATAAAATAAATTGATACAAAAACTATAGCAGGCAATGTTGTAATATATTTAACCAGGCCCCATCCAGAATCCACACTTTCATGGCGAGATAAAATATTTACAGTAACCTGAGCAAGTGAAGCAATAAGTCCCCAAACGATACCCCATAAATTCCAATCACTTGAGTCGCCTTGAACAAGGACCCAAATACCAAATAATGACACAAGAAGTGCGCCAACTGACAATAGGTCAATCGACCTACTTTTTAGAATTGAATTAACAAAAAAAGTAATAATTGGAAAAGTATAAATTACTACTACGGCCAAACTTAACGGGATAAGCTTTATTGAATACATATAGGATGCAATAAATAAACCTTGAAATATACTAATTAAAATAAGTCTAGTATGCGTTGCTTTACTTTTAGCTTTCTTAGGTGGTTTATTTAAAATACTCGCAAAAATAAAAGTACTAACATAGCGTACAGCAAGCAAGAGAAATACACCCCCTCCAACACCATAGAAATAAGGTGCAGTAGTAGCAGCAAGAGAAAAGAAGAAGGCAGCTAAAATTGCTGTTAGGACACTTGAAAGTAATTTATTACTCATTATTGGATCTGGTCTGGATTATTTGTTGTGATAGATTGTACTCTCCAGCCAATCAATTTATTAGCAATATCAAGATCATCAATTGTCCACGAGTGGTATTCAAAACCAGCATCAATAATCTTGTCAATTAAAAATTTTGAGTCTTCATTGTCCGAACTAAATCCATCGGCCTTAATATCATTCATCACATCTAATATTTTATTAAAGTCACAGTCTGGCTCATATGAATATAACCAGTAAGCCTTATAATTAGGTGCCGCTGATTTAAAAGTCTTAATAACCCTCTCATCAAATGAAATAATCACAGCTTGCTCGGCATATATTTCCGATTGAGAAAGCTCTTTAATTAGGGGCTTTATAATCTCAATACCGCACTTTATCTCTATAAATATTTTTTTACCAAAAGGCAACACGTTAAGTACTTCAGCTAAAGTAGGAATTTTTACTTTTGAATTTTTAGAAATTTTATGAGATAAGTTGAGTTGCTTTAACTCTTCAAGGGTTGAGTCCTTAACAATTAACTTTTGATTACAGACTCTTTGAGTATCATCATCATGAATACAAACAATGGCGCCATCCTTGGTAAGATGAAAATCACCTTCTATTCCATCCACTCCTTTATCCCAAGAAGCATTGAAAGCTGGTAAAGAATTTTCTGGTAGATCAAATGAAATACCTCGATGTGCAATAATCATTGAGATATTCTACATAAAAATTTAGCAGTCTTTTTTTAAAAAACTTAGAATAGTGAAACAGATAGCTCCATCCAGAAACTTGGCATCAAGCCTACGACTAGAATAAGAATACCATTGATAGAAAGCACAATCTTCATATCTAACGGAGCAGATACCAGTATCTCTTTATCTACATCGTCAAAATACATTGTTTTAATAATTTGTAGATAATAGTAAGCACTTATTACAGCAAAGATTACCGCTGTTATAGCAAAAATTACATAGCCCTCTGCAACCACTTGCTGAAGAATAAATAACTTAGAATAAAAACCAATAAAAGGTGGAACGCCCGCCATTGAAAGCATAACCACCAACATAATTAATGCAAACCATGGTGAATGTTTACTCAAGCCTTGAAAATCAGAAATTTGATCAGCCTCAAATCCCTTCCTATTTAGAACAATAATTGAACCAAAGGCCGCTAAACTCATCAAGATATAAGCCAGCACATAAAAGACTGCAGCGCCATAACCATCTACCACTCCTGTAACAAAACCCAGTAACACAAAACCAATATGGGATATTGTTGAGTAAGCAAGCATTCGTTTGATATTAGTTTGAGTTAATGCAACTAACGATCCTATTGCAATTGAGAGGACAGCTAAGATCATAAATAAATCTGCCCAGTAATGCTGAAGCTCACCTAAACCATCAATTAACAATCGAATCAGTAATGCGATTGCGGCAATTTTTGGCACAGTTGATAAAAACATAGTAACTGAAGTTGGTGANCCTTGATATACATCTGGAACCCACATATGAAAAGGCACAGCTCCCAGTTTGAAAGCAATGCCAATGACTAAGAAAACTAAGCCAAANTTAAGAATTAATGTTTGCTGAGAGCCCAAAGTTGAGGCACTTGCAAAACTTGAAATCTGGGAAATATCCAGGCTCCCACTTATTCCATAAATCATAGACATCCCATAAAGCAATAATCCCGAAGCAATAGCGCCCAGAACAAAATATTTAAGGGCAGCCTCAATAGCACTCGCTCTGTCTCTTGCTGTGGCAATAAGTGCATACAACGATAGTGACATTATTTCTAAACCCAAGTACAAAGTAAGGAGGCTATGTCCAGAAACCATTACCATCATTCCCAGTATTGACATCATTGCCAGAATAAAATACTCATTTCTTAGAAGCTCATGCGCCTTAAGATAGTGGCGAGTATAAACAAGGGCAATAATTGCAAACCCAAGTATGAAAACTTTAAAAGTTGAGCCTAAAGAATCAAGAACAAAAGTGCCAGAAAAAATCGTTGCATTCTCGCCAATTAAATTAAACGCCAAGAAACCTGTTATTAGAAGTGCTATCTGCGTCAAGTAATAAGTAAATTGCTTTAAACGTTGGCTTACAAAAAGGTCAAATAATAATATAAGTGAAATTGCAAATAATAGAAACAGCTCTGGCAAAGCAAAGAGAAGTTCTGCAACATTAAAATTAAAGTTCATCATAATAAAACTGGTAGTTTAGTTGTAAGTGCTTGCTCAAGAAGATTAACAATGGAAGCATGCATTACCTCAATTACTGGCTGTGGGTATAAACCCATCCATAATACAGCAATAGCTAAAATAGCTAAGATTCCAAATTCCCTAGAATTGATATCGTTCAAAGTGCTTACCTCTGGGTTAGTTATCTCCCCCCAAAAAACACGCTTAACCATCCACAATGTATAGGCAGCGCCAATGATCAAAGTCATTGAAGCCAAAAATGCAAACCAAAAATTAGCTTGTAAAGCTCCAAGAATAACCATAAACTCTCCGACAAAACCTGAAGTTCCAGGAAGGCCAGCATTTGCCATTGCAAATAGAACAGCAAAACCTGTAAATTTAGGCATTGAGTTTACAACTCCTCCATAGGTAGATATTTCTCTGGAGTGAAGTCTGTCATAAAGCACGCCAACAACTAAGAACATTGCTGCAGAAATAAAGCCATGAGAAATCATTTGAACCATTGCACCTTCTAAGCCAAGATAAGCACTCTCAATACTTGCGCCACTAATAGAAATTAGCTCGCCATTTGATCCCATTTTCATAATAGAAAATAACGCAAAAACACCTAAAGTAACAAAGCCCATATGAGAAATTGATGAGTAGGCAATTAATTTTTTCATATCTTTTTGAACCAGCGCTACAAAACCAATATAAACAATTGCAATCAAAGAGAGAACGATTACTACAGTTGCAAATGATGATGAGGCATCCGGCGTGATAGGGAGTGAGAAGCGGAAAAATCCGTAACCCCCCATCTTTAACATTATAGCTGCCAAGATTACTGAGCCACCTGTTGGTGCTTGGACGTGAGCATCTGGAAGCCATGTATGGACAGGAAACATAGGCACCTTTACCGCGAAAGCAAGGAAGAAAGCCCAAAATATCCAACTCTGCTGAGCCATAGTAAGCGGCAAGGTGTACATTTCAGAAATTGCGAATGAGCCACTTAAATTGTACATATAAATAAGTGAAACCAGCATAAATACTGACCCTAGAAAAGTGTATAAAAAGAATTTAATCGAGGCATAGACACGATTTTGACCACCCCAGACACCAATAATTAAAAGCATTGGTATAAGTGATGACTCCCAAAAAACATAAAACAACATGGAGTCCATTGACGAAAAAACACCAATAATGAGGCCTTCCATGATTAAAAAAGCTGCCATATAATCTGCCACTCTATTCTTGATAACTTCCCACCCAGCAACAATTACTAAGATTGTTGAAAAGGTGGTAAGAATAATTAGTGGCATTGATATTCCGTCAACACCTAGATGGTAAAAAATATTAAATTGAGTAATCCAACTGGCCTTTTCTACAAACTGCATTGAGGAGGTTGAGGCGTCAAAATCTAAAAATAAATTTATTGATAAGACGAAAACAATCACAGAAATACCAGCGCTTACCCAGCGAGCAAGTTGGGCTCTATTGTTTCCTATCAATAGGACTGAGCCAGCCCCTAATATAGGAAGCCAAATTAAAATACTTAGTAATGAATCCATACTATTACCTTAACTAAAAAATGAATAATCTGAAGCAATAAGAACCCACCCCAAAACAAACATCAAACTAATGATCATAAAAAATGCATAGTGATAGACATACCCAGTTTGAACTGGTCGAATAAAAGCGCCCACGTAACGAGCGAATCTAGCACTACCATTAACCAAAAGCTGATCAATGATTGCCATATCTGAAATTTTCCACAACAGATTACCAATTTTCAGTGATCCACGAACAAAGACAATTTCATTAAATCGATCAAAACCATACAAAGAATTCAACACATAATTAATACGTTTGAATTTACTCTGAATTAGGTCTGCCCAGTCAGTTCGATATATGCAGAAAACCCATGCTGTCAATCCACCACCAACCATCATCCAGAATGGAAGTGTCATGACTGAATGCGTAATCAGAGAGAACGCTGAATAGAAGTGATCCTCAAGTTTTGAAACGGCAAGATGAGAAGAATCAATAAATATTCCATTTTCTAGCCATCCACCAAAAAGTATCGGCTCAATTGTAAAATACCCAATCAATACAGATGGTATCGCTAATAATATTAAAGGAACCGTAATTGATGGAGCTGTCTCATGAACATGCTCTTCGGTATGACTATCAAGCCTTGACTCACCATGAAACACTAAAAATAATAGTCGTAAACTATAAAAAGCAGTAATGAATACGCCCAGCACAACTGCAAAATAAACCCACCCTGCAAAAGGTAGGTCCGAATAATGAACGGCCTCAATTATCATATCTTTTGAATAAAACCCTGCAAAGCCAGGAAAGCCGATCAGAGCTAAAGTACCTAAAAGAGAAGTAACGTAGGTTATTGGCATTTTCTTTCTTAGACCACCCATTTTTCGAATATCTTGTTCATGATGAAGTGCAACAATTACTGATCCAGCTGCTAAAAAAAGCAAAGCTTTGAAGAACGCATGAGTCATTAAGTGAAAAATTGCAACTGAGTAGGCGCTTACTCCTAAAGCAACAGTCATATAACCAAGCTGTGAGAGCGTGGAATAAGCAACAACTTTCTTTATATCATTTTGAACAATGCCTAGTAAGCCCATAAATAGGGCTGTTATGGCTCCTATTAACATGACTACTGTTAGTGCAACATCACTTAACTCAAACAAGGGTGACATCCTAGAAACCATAAAGATTCCAGCCGTTACCATTGTTGCCGCATGAATTAAAGCAGAGATTGGAGTGGGGCCTTCCATAGAGCCTGGTAGCCAAACATGCAGAGGAACCTGTGCTGATTTTCCCATTGCTCCTACAAAAAGTAGAAGGCAAACTACCGTTATAGCAGAGACGCCTCCAAATAAAGTTTGTCCAATAATTTGATCTTTTTGACTGAATGTTTCAGCGTAATCTAAAGTACCAAAAAACATAAGAACCATTGCAATTCCTAAAAGAAAACCAAAGTCACCAACTCGGTTCACGAGAAAAGCTTTTAAGTTAGCCTGAACTGCTGATTCTTTATGATGCCAAAATCCAATTAAAAGATATGAAACCAGGCCAACAGCTTCCCAGCCAAAGAATAGCTGCATAAAGTTATTTGAAATTACAAGTGTAAACATTGCAAAAGTAAATAGGGATATGTAGCTAAAAAATTTAGTGTATCCCTTATCATCATGCATATAACCTATAGTGTAGATGTGCACCATTAGTGAAACAAATGAAACCACCACCAACATCAGGGCGGTCAAGTTATCAACTAAAAAGCCGACACTGATATTGAGGCCTCCAATTTGCATCCATGTATAAATGTTCTGATTAAAAATTTCACCGTCATTTAGAACATGATGATTAAAGACATAGAGTGATAGTGCGGTAGAGATTGCTACCCCTAGAATCGTAATTGAATGCGAAGCTTTTCGCCCAAGTCTATTCCCAGCCAGTCCAATGATGATTGAACCAATAAGCGGCGCCAGTACAATTGTATAATAAATATTAAGCATGACTACCCTTTTAACGTATTAGTTGCATCAATAT